>Ga0209692_10000136_pt1 | contig 243579 bp, 233 predicted proteins | sample tdDd472_FD_187129 | JGI IMG/M metagenome (GOLD analysis project Ga0209692, IMG submission 187129) | Marine sediment microbial communities from the Atlantic coast under amendment with organic carbon and nitrate - tdDd47.2 (SPAdes)... | ecosystem: Environmental > Aquatic > Marine > Coastal >... | reverse complement strand
TGAATTTTTTCTCAATACCGTACGCGCAATAGGCGCAGGCCAAACCATCGGCCCTGATTTTATAATGCGCCTCGGCCGAGAAGGCGGAGGTCGTCCAGCCCAGGGAAGAAACGGCCAACACCAACATAAGTATCTTTTTCATCACTTAATCCTTTCGTAATTTATAAATGCCATTCCAGTTCCAGGCTGGCGCGATAATCCGAACGCGGCTGATTGCCGTTAAGATTTGAATAGATCGGGATTTGCACCCCCGCTTTTACGGCAAAATTCCTCAACGTCCACAAGACGCCGGGAGAGACAAACCATTGATTGCCGCCGGAAGCATTAATATCGACGCCGTTCAATGCATTACGCTCGCGAATCTCGCCATTCAATTCAAGAATCAGCACGGTATCAGCCGCACGGTAATCATGCACTTGGGGCCGGTACCCGATCGCCATATCGACGAACAGACGGTCGCCGCGTTGCAAGTCGCCCCTGTCTTGATTGAAACGATAACGCATACTGGCCCATCGATACCATTTCAGGCTTTCATAGCCATAGGTAAAGCCCAACATTAAGTCAGTAGTGTCTGTACTTACTTCTGCTCCGGATGAATCGGGTTTTAGCTTAAGCAGTACCGCAGCCGATTCCTGTGCGCCCATCGTATCCTTGCGCCAAAAGCGGTATTTGGTTGATAACGTTATATCACCAACACCCTTTTGCGTTGCAAGTTCATCTTTAAATCTCTGGTAAGGTATTTCAACGCCGACTACCCAGTCGCCGGTCAGGCCATATTTAAAGGCCAGGCTTTGTTCGTCTTCGGTGGCGTTATCCTGTTTGTCACGGGAGGCGCCGGCGTGAATTTCGACCCCGTCCTTGAATAAAACATGGGGTCCGGGACTAAAAACCGGATCATGGGCGAATACGCTACCTGTTAAGAAAAGCCAGGCGGGGAAAGCGATTGTGATAACTTTCCAAAGATACTTGCTTATCATTATACGTCCTTATCCGGATATTGAATAAATTCAGTTTAATGTATGGAGTCAGCTCCAGATCAAGAGGAAAAAAGTTTTTTTACAGCTGGTATATTTTCAAGAATATTCGTCTTGGACCAAATAATGCCATGGCGCAATATGAGTTAGTCGCGGGGGGATAATGGCTCTTCAAACAAGGCGTCAATCACCGGGCAGTCCGGAACGAGACCGCCGTCACATTGTGAGGCCATTTCATCAAGAACAACCTCAAGCTTTTGCAGGTCAATAATCTTCTTGCGTGTGTTTTCAAGATGTTCAAGCGTCAAATCCTGTACCTGCGCACAGGTGTAGGATTTATCATCAACAAGGGTCAGAAGATTCCGTATTTCATCCAGGGTGAACCCGAGTTGCCGGCTCCGGCAGATGAAGGATAACCGGCGTTGGTGGCTTTCATTATACAGACGGTAACCACCGCCACTACGCGGCGGAGACGGCATAATCCCGATCCGTTCATAGTAGCGGATCGTTTCAATATTCACGCCGGAATATTTTGACAAAGTACCGATGGTAAATTCACGTTTTTGTGAGCGCATAAAAAATCTCTTGAGTCTGTAGTTCCTACAGGGTTTATCCTTATTGCATGAAAGTCAAGAGAAACTATTTTTGAACTTGAGTGACTGAAGAAAATAACCCAGGAGATCATACAGTTGACTATTGAAGAAACACAGAACGCCGCCGAAACAAAGAAACGTTTGGTTGCCGCCGGCAGTGTTATTGGCGCCATTCTGGCCTCCTCTTGTTGTATCGCTCCTCTGGTGTTGTTGACGCTCGGGGTGAGCGGCGCATGGATTGGCAATCTGACCATGCTCGAGCCCTATAAACCATACTTTATCGCCGTAACTCTTGTTTTTCTGGGTCTCGGGTTTTGGCAGGTTTATTTTAAACCAAAAAAAGTCTGTGAAGAAGGTTCTTATTGCGCCCGCCCGAATTCAGGCCGGATCACCAAAGCAGCCCTGTGGATTGCAACGGGCCTTGTTCTATTGGCCGCCACGATCGATTTTTGGGCGCCGCTTTTTTATTAGGAGAATAGATATGAAAAATATACTTACAATCACTTTAGCGGTTTTTGCGTTGGGTTTGACGGGATTGAGCGCGATCACAACATCATCCGCAGGTGCTGAAACTGTTGTTGCAAAGGCAAAAACGGACCAGCAGACACTTACCTTTGCAATTGATAAAATGACCTGTGCCATGTGCCCGATTACGGTGCGCAAAGCCATGGAGAAGGTTGAAGGTGTTGGAGAAGTAAAGACTGATTTTGAGGCAAAAACCGCAACGGTTACCTTCGACGCGACAATTGCGACGCCAGAGGCAATTGCCGCCGCGTCAACCAATGCAGGTTATCCTGCTCATGTTGCGAGTGAAAACTAATGAACCGATATAAACTCCGTACGGCGGGAATCGTTGGCACAGTGATTGTCGCGTTGTGTTGTTTTACACCACTGCTTGTCGGGCTGCTCGGTATTGTCGGGCTGTCTGCGGTCACAGGATATTTGGATTACGTTTTGTTGCCGGCTCTTTTATTTTTTATCGTTTTAACCATTTATGCTTTCCGGCAACATCGGAAATGCAAGTAGCCCTACGGCAAAGGAAGTTATTATGTCAGATTGTTGTATCTCAAAGGACGAAAGCGGGCGATACGATGTCGCCGTAATCGGCGCCGGCTCCGCCGGTTTTTCGGCCGCCATAACGGCGGCGGACCAAGGCGCGCAGGTCGCCCTGATCGGTCATGGCACGATCGGCGGCACATGTGTCAATGTCGGTTGTGTCCCGTCAAAAACCATGATCCGCATGGCTGAAGCGCTTCACGGCGCCCGCGCTGCGGAGCGCTTTGCCGGAATTTCGGGCGACGCGCAGATCACCGACTGGGGCCGGGTCATTGCGGCGAAAGATGAATTGGTCGCGACGTTACGGCAAAAGAAATATATTGACTTGCTGCCGGAATATAAAGACGTTTCCTACCTTGAAGGCGCGGCCCGCATCACCGGCGCCGGCGTGAAATTTAACGGCGCCGGGATTTCGGCCGACAAGATTATCCTGGCGACGGGCTCGTCACCGGCCCTGCCGGATATTCCGGGACTGGCTAGCGTTCCCTGGCTCACCAGCACGACAGCGCTCGAACTAAAAGAGCTCCCCCATTCCATTATGGTTCTCGGAGGCGGCTATATCGGCTGCGAACTGGCGCAGATGTTCGCCCGCGCCGGCGTCAAGGTGACGCTTGTCACTCGCAGTCGGCTTCTTCCTGAGGCAGAACCCGAGATCGCGCGCGCCTTGACCGGTTTTTTCGAGGATGAGGGGATCACGGTTCACACGGGCCTCGCCTATCGCGAAATCAGCAAGGCAGGCGATGGGGTGGCTCTGGAGATTGAGCAGGGCGGTAAAACTGAGATGATCTCTGCCGACCATGTCATTCTCACGACGGGACGCACGCCAAATACAAAGGGCCTTGGTTTGCGGGAAGCCGGGATCGAGATGTCGCCAAATGGCGGGATCCTTGTTGATGATCATCTGCGAACGACAAAGCCCGGGATCTATGCCGCGGGCGATGTCACGGGCCGGGACCAGTTCGTCTATATGGCGGCTTATGGGGCGAAACTGGCGGCGCTCAATGCCCTGAACGGCGACAGTCTGGTGTATGACAATAGGGCCATGCCCTGGGTTGTCTTTACCGATCCGCAGATCGCCGGCGTTGGCCTCAGTGAAGCAGCGGCCAAATCCGCCGGTTTTGACACAAAGATATCTGTCCTGCCCCTCGATCAATTGCCCCGCGCGCTGGCGGCGCGGGATGTGCGTGGATTGATCAAGCTTGTCGCCGATGTGAAAACAGACCGGCTGCTGGGGGCGCAAATCATCGCGCCGGAGGGGTCGGACAGCATCCAGACGGCGGTTCTGGCCATCAAGCATGGCATGACGACCAAGGCGCTCGGGGAGACGATATTTCCCTATCTGACAACGGTTGAGGGGCTGAAGCTGGCGGCGCAAAGTTTCGGCAAAGACGTGACCAAACTGTCATGCTGCGCGGGTTGACGCCACCATGCGGACGACTTTTTTCCTCTTCTTTTTCCTGAGCCAGGCGACTATGGCGACGCCGATGAGCAGCATCAGGGAGAGCCCCACCGTCGCTACCAGCATCTGATAGACACGGCCGCCGATGGCCCCGGCATGAAGCGGGAACAGCTTGCGGGCCAGGCGGTCCGCCTGAAGGGCCAACCGGTAATCCTGAAAGCGGATCACGCGCGCCGTATAGGGATCGATATGGAGAAAGCTGGCCCCGTTGGGCGTCCAGTCTTCGGGGTATCGCAAACGGAACCGCCAGGCCATCGCGCCGTCCTGCTGCGGGGCGTCATAAATGGTGATTCGGCCGTCGGGCATGGTTTTCTGGACCCGGGCCAGAATCTCCGGCCAGGACGAAAATGGCTGGTTCGGGGTTTTTATGATTTCTTCTGTCGCGCCCGCGGGCTGGTCGACCTCCTGCAGGGCCAGTTTGAACAGGTCGCGGGTGACGTCGTAGAACACCATGCCGACCCCGGTCAGGGTGATCAGCAGGATCAGCCCGCTGGCGAGAATGCCTGCATTTCGGTGAGAGGCAAGAAATTTTCCCCGGCGGACCCTTGTCGGGATCGCCTTGCGGAGGTCAAACCCCCGGCGGCCGGGAAACCACAGAATGACGCCCGACAGGGCGAGGAACAGCAGAAACAGGCCAAAGACGCCGAGGACCACCTCGCCCGTACGCCCGGCGAGAAAATGAATATGAAAATCGGACAGAAACTGCAGGGTTTCCGGGACGCCGTAGCGCCCTGCCACCTGCTCCAGGCTCTGGGGGTGATAAAATTCCACCGATTTCTCGCCGACATGAATATAATAATTCAGCCGTTCGGCGGGAAAGATGAGGCGGCGGGTGTCGGCTCTGACCAGATGCGCCATGGCGCGGCTTTCCTGCGCCACGGAGGGCGGCTGATACGGCGGCGCCGTTCCCGCGAGGGATAAGTTCAGCAGGTCATATTTGAAGGTCAGAACCGTTCCCGAAAGGGCGGTGAAAAACAGCGCGCCGCCGAGGGTCAGCCCGATCCAGAGATGCAATTTCCGCAGCAGAGTCATTCTGTTATTTCCTGAATAGTGGATTTCCGCCGACCGGGCAGGCGTTAAAACTGGTAACGCATGCCGAGGCTGGCGGTGCGGCCGATGCCCTTGACATAATAGCTGTTGAGGAAGATCGACTGCGCCTTGGCGGTGAAATAATCCTCATTGAACAGATTTTCGACCCCGCCGTAGAACTGAATGTCGCCGACCGTATAGGCGGCGCGCAGGTTGACCAGGTCATAGCCGCGAACCGGCCCCTCATAAATGGCGTAGTCATTGCCGACGGCGGTAAATTCATCCCGGTTGCCGACCCGTTGATAGGTGACGTTGAGGCTGAGGTCTTCGGTCGGTTGTATATCGGCATAGACCACCAGATTCGACGGGGAGATATAGCGTCCGCTCAGTTTTTCGTCGGTATCGGTATTTTCGCCGTCAAAACGGGTATAGCTGGCGCCGATTTCCAAACCGTCCGTGACATAATAATAGCCGGAGATTTCAAAGCCGTGAATTTTCTGCGGCTCGCGCACCGGCAGGAAAATGCCCGTCGCCGGGTCAAGCTTGGTGCCGGTGCCAAGCTCGGACGTGCTCTGATAATAGGCGAATTCAACTTTCAGGTCTTCAAACGCGCTGGTGAAGCCGATTTCATAATGGCGTATATTGGACGCTTCGGTGCGCACCTGTGCGATGTCGGTGACCACGGCGGAGCGGAGAAGGCGGCCGAGATCGGAAATATCAAATCCTTCGGAATAGCTGAGGAAGGGGCTGAACAGGGGGCTCGCCTTATAGCGCAGGCCGGCGTTGAAAGTGGTGGAATTATAATCAAGATCGCCGCCGGTAACAGCCATGGGAATGGAACAGGTCGTCGGGGTGCGACACAGCCGCAGCGTGCTGTAATCATCGACCGTAATGTCGATTTTTTCCGCCCGCAGGCCGGCCTTGAAGACCAGGGCGTCATCCCAGACGAATTTTGTCTGCAGATAGGCGGCCTTGTTGTTCATGTCAATTTCCGGCACCCAGATCCGGCCGTCGGTCAGTGGCTGGGAGGTGGTGTCCTTCAGATAATCCAGGCCGTAAATGAAGCTTGTTTCAATATTGTTCCAGGTGACGGTGGTGTTGAAATTGGCCCGCAGGCCGGATTTGCTGGATTTGATCAGGGACTGGCCGCCGGCAAATCCCGCGTCCGGATTGGCGAGGCTGGTGGAGAAGAAGAAAACATTCTCCAGCTTCTGCCGGTAGGCGTCAAAGGTGAATTCGGTGTGGCGGAAAATTTCAAAATCGCTGTATTTCAGCATGAAATTGCTGTTGCCTTTCGGGCCCTGGGGGTCGCCGGGCCGGGGGGCGCCTTTGTTTTCCACGGCAAAGGTTTTCTGACCCAGAATGGCGCTGCCGGTGACGTCGATCAGGTCTGAATCCTGCTGGGAATCATAATAATTGAAGGTCGCCTGCAGGCGTTTGTCCTCGTCGATCTGATAGGCGGCCTTGGTGAAAAGATTGATCGTGTCCAGGTCGGACAGGCCGTATATCAGGCCCAGGGTATCGCCCTTGGCGTCCTTTTGCTGGCCGCGGGAATCATAGACGGCGTTGATCACATAGCTGAAATTCTCCACCGTCCCGCTCAGGGTGCCGTCAAACCGCTTGCTGAAACTGTCTTTGGCGTCGACCAGGGAGAAACGGCTGCTGACGGCGATGTCGCCGCTGATTTCCTCATCCGAGGCCTGTTTGGTGATGTAATTGACAATGCCGCCGGCGGCGCCGTTGCCGTAAATGGAGGTTGCGCCCTTGATCACCTCAATCCGTTCCAAAGCGCTGCTGTCGACGGAGCGCACGCCCAACTGGCCGTTGCGCAGCGGGGTCGATTGCGGCACGCCGTCAATCATCACCAGAACCGTCCGCCCGCGCAGGGTGAGGCCGGAATTGCTGGTGGTGCCGGAGGCGGGACCGAAGCCCGGCACCCTGAGCGCCAAAGTATTCTGGATTTCGGGATTGAGCTGAAGGTCTTCCAGAAGCGCTCCCTTGCCGACCACCGAAACCGAGGCGGGAACCTCGTCAACCCGCTCCACTGTCCGGCTGCCGGTGACGATGATTTCTTCCATGTTTTTTGCGGGCATATTTTTTACGGGCATGTTTTCCGCGGGAATTGCCGCCGCCGCGATCAGGGGCAGGAGTGTCAAATTCATTTAATCTTCCTCATTATGATATATTTTTAATATTAATAATGCATCTCATTATAATATAAAAATGAGACCGTCAAGGTAAAGTCAGAAAAAAGAAGAGCTGTTTCCGTCGGGAAATTTTTTACGGCGCACCATTTCGGGTGGCGGGTGGTCATCGCGACAATGGTCGGCAAAAGCCGATATTGAGCGTCCGGCAATCTCTTTAACCCTGTTTCGGGTTGAAAATATTGAGGGAACATAAAATTTTCATCGTATTAATTGTCAACAGACCCTAAGAGACTGTAAATCATACGAGCGACCAAAACGGTTCAATGTTTCTTCCTGTTTGAATTCAAGTGCCCCCAAGGTCAATAAAATGAAGTTTAAAGCAAGTAATATTATCATGACCGCTCTGGTTGTCGGCGCCGGATATGTTTTGATATTTGCCGACATGCAGCCCGGATCCAACGATGACAAAGATATAAACATCCCGGCTTTATCCCCTCAGGCCCAAAAGGGGGAAATGATATTTAACGCCAATTGCGCGTCATGCCACGGAATCAATGCAACTGGAACAGACCAGGGACCGCCGCTGGTGCATAATATTTATAATCCCGGCCACCATGCGGACCGGTCTTTTTATATGGCTGTTAGCCAGGGAACAAAACAACATCACTGGCGGTTTGGCGATATGCCAGCCCAGAAACATGTCGTGGAAAATGACGTTCGCCAGATCATTAAATATATCAGGGAACTGCAAGTGGCCAACGGGATCAGATATAAAGAACACCGCATGTAATATTTGACGGCAGCCGTTGAAATAGCGGCTCACCACTCACCAGCCTATGACCCTGTTGAAATGAATTATACTCCCGGATCAACACCATCGCGGCGCATCTCGCCCACGGACGCCACATCGGCCACGGTCCCGTCCGGGTTGTCATACCATCCCGGATCATCATAGCTGTCGAGATTCTCGCGCACCTTGACCACGGTGAACATGCCGCCCACGGTGGACTTGCCAAATTGCAGTTGAACGGATCCCATCGGAATGCTGTTTTCCGGCACGGGCATGCTCATGTAGGCCATGCTTCCCATGCCATCCTGGCCCATGGTCATATATCCGGGCAACATCGGCCGGACCATTGAATCAATTTCACTTGTCTCCACGCCGATCATATTGGGCATTTCGTGGCCCATTTGGTTCATCATATGGTGGGTCATATGACAGTGCATGACCCAGTCGCCCGGCGCATCGGCGATAAACTCAACATCCCGGGTTTGGCCGACCGCGACAAGAACCGTGGTTTCCGGCCATTGGGCCGACAAGGGAATCCGTTCGCCATCGGTGGCGGTCACTTTAAATTTATAGCCATGCAAATGAATGGGATGATGATCCATCTGGCTCAGATTACCGAACCGAATGCGCACGCGCTGGCCTTTTTTGACCACCAGCGGCGCCGTGCCGGGAAAGGCCCGGCCGTTAAATGTCAGAACGTTAAAATCCGTCATTTCATTGGGGTTCGGCCTGTAGGTTCCCGGGTCTATGCGATATTCATTGGAAATCAGGACAAAGTCCCGGTCCACCCTTTGATCATCGGCCGGATTGCGCGGATGAATGATGAACATGCCGGTCAGGCCCATGCCTTCCTGGGTCATAGTGTCAAAATGCGAATGATACATGAAAGTGCCGTGCTGGCGAATGGTCCATTCATATTTAAACGTCTCATGGGGCGGGATCGGCCTTTGGGTCACCCCGCTGACCCCGTCCATGCCATTGGGCAGATATATGCCGTGCCAATGAACCGAGGTCGGCACATCAAGCCTGTTGGTGACATAAATCCGGATCCGCTCACCTTCAACCGCTTCAATGACCGTGCTGTTGACCCTGCCGTTATAGCCCCAGCAATGCGCCTTCAGGCCAGGGGCAAATTCATGTTCCACTTTTTCCGCAATCAAATGAATGACTTTTACCCCCTCGACGATTTTAAAGGGCAATGTCTGTCCATTCGGAACGACGACAGGGGTATAATCCCGTCCCGGCAATCCGGGCGCCAGCGGTTTTATATCTTCCGGTCCGCCACTATAGGAATCATTCCACTGTTTTTCACCATATGAAGAAGTCGTCTTTTGCGCTTCAGCCTGTGTCGGTCCTGATGATAACAGGGCCGCGCCAACGGATAACCCGCCGGCCGTCAATACATCACGTCTTTTCATCATTAATGCCCTCTGTTGTCTTCCCCCATATCCATCTGCAGTGTGGTCTTGCCGTCGCGCCCCAGAGAAGATCCCGCCTGGCGTCCGCTTAACAACTGCTCAAGATTGGCCCGGGAAAGCCAGTATTCCTGCAATGCCGAAATATAATCCCGGCCGGTTTCAATCTGGCGACGTTGATCCTCCAACAGCCTGAACACCCCCATCTGCATGGCGTTGAATTCCAGCATGGCCCCATCAAGGATACGTTGACGCAGCGGCAGCAAAACCTTCAAAAGATGGTCAACCTTTGCCCGGGATTGTCGCAGGTCTATGGCGGCGCTTCGGCTCATCGCCCGAAGCTCGATCGCCCGGGCCATATACTGCCACTGGGCCTTGCGCAATGCTGAAACAACCCTGAAACGCTTGGCCTGTCCCATATCAAAAATCGGGATTTGCAGGCTGATCGCCGGACCATTGCCCCAAACTCCGTCTTCACGCTCCCCCGAATAGCCCAGCTCAAGATCCGGAATGAAAGAGGTCGCCTTCACCAGGCCAAGCCGTTTGGTCAGCCCTTCGATCTGCAATCGGGTGGCGGCCAGGTCAAGATTTTTCTCAATAACGCGCTTTTCAAAATCCTGTGTGTCAAAATATTCCGCCGGCAGGTCGGGAAGCCGGGCCGACATTGTCCAGACGACATCGCTTCCCCAAAGCCCCATAAGGCTGTTCAATCGTTCCCGGTCTAACATCAGAGCCGTTTCCACATCAGCCAGGAGCAAACGGGCCTCTTCGTGAATGGCCTGCTGGCGGTCCAGCGCCAGGTCATTGATGTTACCGGCCTCATGTAATTTCCGCGCCGAGGTCAACATCGCGCCGGTGGCGGCGACAACCTGCCGCATCATTTCGACCGCCTGTTCATTGGCCTGGGCGTCATAATAGGCCCGCCGCACATCGGCGGCAAGATCAATGACCGCGCCCGTTACGCGCAATTTGGCGGCTTCGAACTCAAGATAGGCGAGCTTCTTGCGGATCGGCAGGGTCAGGATGTTCAAAAAATCCTGGGAGACATCAATATCCAGTGTCGGACTTTCCCCGCCCCCGACAAAGCGCAGCGCCCCGCTGAAAACGGGATTGGACAGCAACCCCGCCTGAACCAGCGACGCTTGGGCGATACCCAGATCTTCATAGATTGCCTGGAGATCCGGATTATTGAGCAAGGCGACCTGAATAACTTCATCAAGGTGCATCCGCCCTTGCAGCAACATCTTCACCCGTTTCGCAACCTGCTGATCTTCCGGGCCGCCGGTTTTCCAGTAAACCTGCTGTCCGACACGGTCATTCACCGACCTTTTTATCTCGTCAAAACCTTTTTGGGGTTCTATGGCGGCGCACCCGGCCAACGCGATCAGCGCAACACAGACAAGCAAACCCTTTATGACGCGGGGAGTCCCTCTAGTGGTCATGACGGTTCTCCTCCTGCTTTTGATTACGTTCAGGAGATTTAACCGGGGGGGGACATCAGCGTGTCCGGTTGCGGCGGCAAAGCAGCCTGCACGGACACGGGATTCGCCGGATGGTCATCCCACATCGGAAAGCTGGCTCCTGCGCCGCCACATGCCGACAGGGAAATTATGGCGATGAACAGGCCCGGCAGTCTCATGTTAAGGGAGACATGCCGTGCGTCACCCGTAGCCTTAAATAATTTACGCACTTTACACGATGCAAGATTCCTGTTCATCGGGAAGACTCCCTGTAATGACCGCCAAAAATTCCACCTTATATGATGTATTTTGACCTAGGGTCAGGACCTAATGATCATGGTCATGGCCGTCATCTGTTTTGGGCTCGCCCGGGCCTGGCGGAACCTCTTCATCATGGCCATGCGGCTCCGCGCCGCTGTCATCATGGGGTTCAGCGGCGACGGGCGCGCCGTGATCATGGGCGGCGCCGTTCTCGTGACTGTGGCTGTGGCCTTCGCCCTCGACCTTCGGCAGGGACATGACCCCGAGGCCATAACGATAGACGACTTCACCGCCCTTAAATCCGGTCACGCCCACCAGACCGGCGCCGACCAGCATGGCGATGACAAAATACAAGCTTATGGCCTTGGCTGTGCGATAATTATATACTGACCAAAGCGCCACACTCCAGAAAAATCCGGCAGTCGCCAGCGCCCAGTTCTTATGATCCGTCATCGCAAGATGGGACGGCGCGTCATGGCCAACCGTATTATAGGCATATACGCCGGCGGCAACGGTAAGCACGGTAATCACAGCCCCCAGCCATAGATTTATATAGGCCGCCGCGGTCAGTTTCTCTTTCCATCCCTGTGGCGCGACAATATATCCCGCGACAAAAAGAAGCGCCGCGACAGCATATAAAGCGATCGTGAAATGTACCAGCAAAGGGTGCCAGTTGGGGATGATTTCCATTATTTATTCCCTATATATAATAATATGATAACATTCGGCTCTTGATTTTTAATACGATAAATATTTCTTTTTCCCTCAGATTAAATGACGCCGTACCATCGCATTTTCCGTCCGCGGGAAAATACATAACCATCTCAATATTTTTGAGGGGTAAGGAATCACCATTCGTAATATTTTATGTATAGGGATTTCTTCCCTTCCTCCCTACCCTATACAGAACTTTGACGGGGCCGGCGCTTAACCCTTTGAGCCGGCCTCTCTTTTTTTTGAGGGAATTTATTCGCCATTGCGTATCACTATGCGGGATGGGAAAGAAATTAAGCCTAAACAGCGTTCCTCAATGTTGTAAATGTTGTAATTTTCATTTTTTCCTGTCCCACCATATTTTCCTGTCCCGCCAGACCCATCGAAAAGACCTCATGCTTTTGATCAAGATATAAAATTAAGGTCAAATATTATGAGGGATTGAATATTGTCACGCGTATAAGAGTTATATATCATATAGGGAAGCTTACCCAGGTATCGCGAAGAATACTGTTTTGGGAACAAAAAGGATAACCATGAACAAAAATATCGATCATCAATTGAAGCAATATTCGAAGATCACTTTTGCGGCCGATCTTGATCATGTTGAGAATGATGTCAAAAGACGGATGTTTTCAAAAAAAAATGACCGTATTAAATTAAGATATTTGATCGAGGAATGGCTTGGCATGCCCCCGTCCATGGGCATAGGGGCGGTGGCTTCCACATTGATTGTCAGCGTTTTTTTAGGGCTTCAAATGGCTCCGGTGGATCGGCTGGACGGGGCTTCCCGGGCGGATGAATTGGGCCTTGACGTGTTCAGCGCGCAACATGCGCAATTGCCCTCAACATTATTGGTCCCCCGGAAATGACAACAAGCAAACGTGTTGTTCTTGCCTCGGCTTTTTTCGTCATTCTGATTGCCGGGGGGATTTTCCTCGGGACATTGGCCAGCGGCAATAAAAATGAACCCCCTGAAAATTCCCATCCGCATTTTCACGAGATGTTGAATCTGACACCGGAACAACTGAATAAATTGATTCCGATTGAGAAAAAATTCGCCAAACAGCGCGCCTTTTACGAGAATGAAATCCGCCGGGCCAATATGGAGCTCGGCGACATCATGACAAAGGAAAAGGCCTATACGCCGGAAGTCCAGGCCGCCCTCGCAAAGGTGCATGCCGCCATGGGGCAGCTTCAAAAAGTGACGATTATACATTTGTTTGAAATGAGAGAACTGCTTGATGCGGGACAGGTTCAAAAATTCGACAATTATGTAGCGGATGCCATGCATGAACTTTGACGATCAGGCAAGTGATGAAACGCTTGCCCTTTGGATGAAGGAAGGCCGCCGTGAGGCGTTTGACGAACTCATGTCACGTTACAAGGCCCGGCTATATTCCTTCATTTGCCGTTATGTTGCCGACCGTGACGAGGCCTATGATCTTCTGCAGGAAAGCTTTATCAACATATATCAGAAAATTCACCTGTATGATCCAAAGCGGAAATTTTCCACCTGGGCTTTTCAGATTGCCCTGAATAAATGTCGGGACTGGGGACGCAAGAAAGCGTTGCGCCGTATTTTGCCCTTTTCCGCCTTCGACAAGACGGGCGATGACGTGAGTTTTCTGGAAAATCTTGCCGACGACAGGGGGGATCCGGAACATATGCTCGCGGGAAAAAGGGAACTGGAAGAGCTTGCCGCGGCGGTGGCGGAATTGCCGGAGAAGCTCAAGACCCCCCTGATTATGTGTGTATTGGAAGACATGTCCCAGGAAGAGTGCGCCGGGATATTGGGGGTTTCGCAAAAAACCGTCGAAACCCGGATCTATCGGGCGCGCAAAAAGCTGGCTGACATAATTTCATAACGTTAAGGCTAATGGATAGGGGCCTTTCCGAAGCATGTCGAAAATCTTTTCGCATCGGACAAAAGATATGAGGGGGAGGTTGTTTTACAACGTAACAAGGCGATAACCGGATTTTTAACCCTGACTATGGATGGAGTGGAAAACAATGAATAAATCTTTGACTACTGTCGCTTTGATTATGGCGCTCGCTTTTCCGATGCGTGGGCTTGCCGCCGCCGACTCTGGAAAACAGGACGGGCATAATCACGCCATGCAGGGCGACATGAAGCACGACATGAAAAATATGATGGATCACGATATGCCTTCAATGATGAAGAATATGGAGAAGATGCATTTAAAAATGGCCGATATTGTGAACGACATGGAAGCATCTCCCGAAAAATCACAATTGATGAAATTGCATCAGGCGATGACCAAATCCATGAATGAAATGAAAATGATGCATGGAAAGATGAAACATGAGATGCCTAATCCTGAAGCAAAAAAATCGGAACACAAGCATAAACATTGAGATTGCGCGCTTATTGTCGCCTTTCAACAGGAGGCCATAAAATGGACCAGGAACATGATCATTTTCACAGACCCGAAAAACGGGGCAGCTGGTGGTTTAGCCGCAACGGACTGGTCGCAATCGTCTTTCTGGGGTTTATCACCTTCTATCTTGTGACCGAGCATACGGCGCATACGCTGCAGTTCCTGCCGTGGCTGATATTATTGCTGTGTCCCGTGATTCATATCTTCATGCATCACGGCGGCCATGGCCATAATCATGACAGGGAAGGGGGCAGGTGATGGAGCATGATGCAGGCGCCTCATATGGCTTGTGGACTCTGGTTCTGATAAATTCGGCGGTTTTCATCATCTTCGCCTTTAGTTTTACCAAACCGCAAACAAAAAGAGACTGGCGCTCCTTCGGCGCCTTCTCAGCATTTGTTGTGGCCTTGTTCGCCGAGATGTATGGCTATCCGCTGACGATTTATTTCCTCGCGGGCTGGCTGTCGGAAAATTACCCCGGCATAGATTTCCTCGCCCATGAGAATGGTCACCTGCTGCATGCCCTTTTCGGCTTCGAGGGCAACCCGCATTTTGACCCGCTTCACATCGCGAGTTATGTCTTTATTCTGGGCGGTTTTGTCCTTCTGTCTTCGGCCTGGAATATTCTCTATCAGGCGCAGAAGGCCCGCAAGCTCGCGGTCACCGGCATATATGCCCGGGTCAGGCACCCGCAATATATCGGCTTTGTCATGATCATGTTCGGCTTCTTGCTGCAGTGGCCGACCCTTCTGACGTTGATTATGTTTCCCGTTTTGGTTTATATGTATCTTCGGCTGGCGCGGAAGGAGGAAGAGGATTCGCGAAAAACATTTGGCGAAGCCTGGGATATTTATGCGGCGCAGGTTCCAGCTTTTCTGCCGAAACTTTTATCTTCATAAACCAAAGCGGAGGACGCCCACCCCATGGAACATGATCATGCGACAAAATACAAGAAAAACAGTCTGAGCCTTGTCGGGGCGGTGTCGATGGGCACCGCCGTGATTATAGGCGCCGGAATATTCGCCCTTACCGGCCAGATTGCCGAACTGGGCGGCCGGTGGTTCCCGCTGGCCTTTCTCGCTGCGGCTGTCGCGACGGGATTTAGCGCCTATGCCTATGTCAAAATGTCAAACGCCTTTCCGTCCGCGGGCGGTATCGCCATGTTCCTGCAAAAAGCCTATGGCCGCGGCGCGATCACGGCGGCCAGTGCGCTGCTGATGTATTTTTCGATGGTGATCAATGAAAGCCTGGTGGCGCGAACCTTCGGGACATATAGCCTGCAGCTGTTCGAGGTGGATCGGGAAAGCTGGCTGGTGCCGGCGTTGGGGGTCGGGCTGTTGATTTTCGCCTTTGTCATCAATATTTCCGGCAACCGCATGATTGGCATGTTTTCCCTGGTAATGGCGACCCTGAAGATCGGCGGGATCGCCGCCTTCGGCATTGCCGGCTTATGGCTTTCGGGATTTTCCTTTGAGAGTTTTGCCGCTCCCTCGACGCAGGCGTCCGGCGCGGGCGGATTTCTGGCGGCGGTGGCGCTGGCTATTCTCGCCTATAAGGGCTTTACCACCATCACCAACAGCGGCTCGGAAATCGTGGAGCCGCATCGCAATGTCGGCCGCGCCATTGTCATTTCCATTGTTCTGTGCGTCGTTGTGTATTTTCTGGTCGCTCTCGCGGTGGCGGCGAATTTGTCACTACCTGAAATTATCACAGCGAAAAATTTCGCCTTGGCCGAGGCCGCCCGCCCGGCCTTTGGCGATTTCGGTTTGTGGTTCACGGTTCTGCTGGCGATTGTCGCCACCGTATCCGGCGTTATCGCCAGCGCCTTTGCGGTGTCGCGGATGCTGGCCATGCTCACCGATATGAGCCTGGTGCCGCACCGGCATTTTGGCCTGCCCGGCAATGTTCAGACCCATACCCTGGTCTATACGATTGTTGTGGCGATTTTTCTCACCATATTCTTTGATCTCAGCCGCATCGCTTCCCTCGGGGTGATTTTCTATATCGTGATGGATATTGTCGTCCAATGGGGCGTGTTGCGGTATCTGCGCAAGGAAATCAAGGCCAACAGCTTTGTCCTGGTGACGGCAATCGTGATGGACGTTGTCGTATTGGGGGCCTTCCTCATGATCAAGGCGCAAACCGATATGCTGGTCCTTTATGTATCGGTCGCGGCGATCGCACTGGTTTTTGCCGGGGAACGCTTGTTTTTACGCTGGAATGCCTCAGAAGAAAAAAAGACATAACGATATTAACCTGTAAGCTGTTGCGTTACTGACCCGGCCCTGGGATTAATATTGAAGATATGAGTTCCGACGCGGTAACGCTGATGAATCGATGAAATATATTTTCATTTTTTGATAAAAAAAGATTGATCCCGGGGTATGCTCCGCGCCATAAGGTCAACAGGAGAGGGAAGGAAGTTTGAGTGAATTTTAAAACGGGGCAACGAGGAAAACGCATTATTAGATTTACGTCACGTATGGTGAAATGATGCGTAAGCGTCATTTCGTCATATCCGGCGCGTCGGCGAGCGCCGACCAATGGGCAAGCTTCATGATGATCGGGGCTCTTCTCGCGGCCCTGTTGGCGGTCAACACTTCGGTCAAGTCTGTTTACGATCTGGTCCATCACACAAGTGTCGCTATTCGTTTCGGAGAATTTATCGCGGAAAAGCCCTTGGTCGTCTGGATCAACGAAGGTCTTATGGCATTTTTCTTTCTTGCGGTATCCCTTGAACTCAAACGGGAAATTCTGGAGGGTCATCTTTCCCGTTTTTCACAAATGATGCTTCCGGCATTCGCGGCCCTTGGCGGAATGATTGTCCCTGTGGCGATCTATCTGGTGATCAATCGAAATCATCCGGAATTCATTGAGGGCTGGGCGATCCCTTCGGCGACCGATATCGCCCTCAGTCTCGGGGTGCTCTCCCTGTTAGGAAAACGTGTGCCGATCGAATTAAAATTATTTCTGGCGGCGCTCGCGATATTTGATGACCTGGGCGGCATTTTAATTATCGCATTTTTTTATGGAACCCATGTGACATTAGGTGTCCTGGCTGTCGCCCTTCTGGCTATTATCGCTCTTTTTATCCTGAATTATTTCGCCGTCACCCATATCTCGCTGTATTTTGTTATTGGCCTTATTTTATGGGCGACTTTTCAGGAATCCGGCATCCATCCCACCATGGCGGGGGTCGCCGTCGGATTGGCTCTTCCCTTGCGGGTCACTAAACCCTGCGCCTATAACCCGCTGCGGTTTGTTGAGGATGGTCTGCACCCCTGGGTCGCCTTTCTGATTGTGCCGCTGTTTACATTTTTTAATGCGGGGATCGCCCTGACGGATATTTCAGTTCAGCATATTGGATCACCGCTTACATTGGGGATTGTTGGCGGGCTTGTTATTGGCAAGCCACTGGGCATTTTCACTTTTGCATTTTTGGCGCAGCGATTTGGATTTGCCAGTCTTGCCGACAGTATAAACTGGCGGCAGATATTTGGTGTCGCGTTACTGGGCGGTATCGGTTTTACCATGGGACTGTTTTTGAATACGTTGGCTTTTCCCTATAACGGCGCCCCGGAATTTAGTAAACTGGCGATATTGATCGGGTCCGTGCTTTCCGGCAGCGCAGGTTTGGTCTGGCTGAATAAATATCTCCCGCATCCCCCAAAGATTATGACTTAAGGATTATATTTTTCCTGCGGTAAAAGTTTGCATTCAATCAGAAATATTATTTTTGAGGGGTAGATTTTTTTTATTCGTAATATTGTATGTGCGCGATGCTTTCACAAGCCCCGTGGAGGCGCAATGTGTACGCACAACCCTGAAATGAGAAACCAGTTTGATACCCTGCTGGTTTCTCATTTTTTTTGAGGGGTAGGGCCTTTTGCTTCGTAACAGGGTTGTGATCGATGTCATTTTGGCGTCGCGGAGCGGCAAATGATTGGAGGGAACAATGGTTTTTTGGGGCGATATGGCTTTCATTCTGGATGTGGCCCTGCTGGCGGCGGGGCTGATCGTCCTCCACTGGTCGGGAAAAGAAAAAAGCCGACTGCTTAAAGTTACCGCCTGGTTCATGATTGTAACGGGCGCGCTGGCGGTCATCTGCACAGGCTATTACTGGCTTTCTTATTATCAGAGCGGGGCCTTTGAAGTGCACAACATGATGGCCGCCGGAAAATATTAATCTGGGCACATCAGAAAAAAGGGAGTCAGGCGGATGTCAATGATTAAGCAGGGAACAATACCGGTTCTGGTAATAGCTCTGGGATCTTTGGCGTTCCCGTCCGCGGGGATTTCCGAAGGGCAGCATGCGCATGACATGAAGGATAAAACCAAGGCCAAACATGAATATAAACCAAACACGTCACTGGAAGCCCGGAAAATAAAAAATGTTTTGACGGCGTATGGCGAGGCGGTCAGCAGGGGGGATATTGAAAAAATCGGCGCTTTTCTGACCGGAAACAGTTTTTCCGTCGTTGAAGGAAAACACGCCAACTGGGGGTGGCGGGATTATCGGGACAATCACCTGAAACCCGAATTCAGCAGCGAGAGATTCAAGCTGTTGGATTACGCCATCCGCAACATTCGCGTCGGGGAGGGGCATATGCTGTCTTATGCGGTGTATGACTATGAACTGACGTATGAGCTGGATGGCGAAAAGAAAAATAAGAAAGGGATGGGAACGGCAATTTTGGAGAGCAAGAAAGGTGGCTGGCTGATCCGCCATATTCACAGCTCTTAAGCGGGGCTACCCGCGGGATAAAATCTGCCCGTTCTTGAGGGAAATATCAATTGTCAGGCTGCAACTTCATAGAGGTTGCGGTCTAGGTCTGTTTTGCAAAATATAGTTATATATCAATAAGTTAGCCCATTATCTGATGGCAAAAACTTGACCTGCGTCATGTTTATATGATCGCCCCGTTATATACCTGTTGCAAGGGACCATGAAGAGATTGAAGAGGATTTCATGTTGGTCTCTCTACATAGACAGGAGAAGAAAATGAACAGTCGATTGAAGAAGAAAATTCTTTATGCACCCTTGTTCACCAGCATGGTGTTGGTGAGTATGACCACAGCCCAATCCCAGGAGACTGCGGATGATCTCAAGACAAAGGTTTTAGAGCTTGAAAAGAAAATTTCCGGCATGGATCTTTTGAAACAGGAGCTTCAGGAGTTAAAGAAAAATCTTGAGGCGAAAGAAAAGACCATCACCGTGAAGGAAGATAAACTTGACAGTGAAATCAAGTCAATCAGAGCCCTGCGCAAGGCGGCGTCGGTCAAGGAAGGCCAGTCTGATACGAAATGGCATATTGCCGGTTATGCGGATGTCGGTTTTGAAGCCGTCTCCGGTGATGCAAAAGACAGTTTCCTTGCCGGCAAATTTAACCCGGCCTTTCATTTCCAGTTTCAAGACTGGATCATGTTTGAATCAGAACTGGAAATCGAAACCTCTGATGACGGAGACACCGAAATTGCACTGGAATATTCCCAGCTTAACTTCCTTCTGCATGATAATGCGACCCTGGTTGTTGGTAAATTCCTGAGCCCGATCGGCCAGTTCCAGGAACGCCTGCACCCGAGTTGGATCAACAGGGCGGTCAATATGCCGGCCGGTTTTGGTCATGGCGGCGTGCAGCCGACCAGTGATGTCGGCGTCATGCTGCGCGGCGGACTGCCGGTCAGTGATTTCATCTTTACCTATTCATTGGCGGTCGGCAATGGCCCGCGCTTTGGCCATGATGAGGATGAACTGGAGCTGGAAGGCTTCGGCAAGGATAATGACGGCAACAAATCCTTCGGCGGGCGTCTGGCGCTGGTGCATAAATCTTCTCTGGAATTCGGTTTTTCCTATCTGAATGCCGACCTCAACGCCGAAGAGGAAGTGCATGCAGACGGTGATATTGAGCCGGCCAAGCAGGCGGATTACCGTTTGTGGGGGGTGGACCTGGCCTATAAAAAAGGCCCGTGGGACATTCGCAGTGAATATCTGAATTCCAAGTCAACCCCTGCCGCCGGGGACGCAGGACATGTCGAAGAGGTGGTTGAGGCCGGTCATGGCGGCTTGGAGCCGGTGACCTGGGAAACCTGGTATGGCCAGGTGGCCTATCGCCTGTCCGGGCTGTCCGATAACCCGACATTGGGCAAATTCGAGCCGGTCGTCCGTTACGGCGAATTCCGGGTCAAGGTTGATGACGTCCTTGCCGCCGCATCGGAGAAAAGATGGAATGTCGGCCTGAATTATTGGGCGGCGCCGACCATCGTGATCAAAACCGGTATCGAACGGCGCAATTATATGCTGGCCAGTCGTCCTGATGAAACACGCTATCAGGTCCAAATGGCCTATGGCTTCTAACCCTTGAAAGGATAAAAAGATGAAGATCGTTAAATATATCATGGCGGCAGCCCTGTTGACTTCTGTTTCTGCAGGGGTGGCTGTCGAGGCGGCTGAGAAGGCCAAAAAAGACCCTATGCAGGTCGTGCGCGGGGCGAAATCATGGGCCCAGACCTGTGGCCGGTGCCACAATATCAGAAGCCCGAAGGAACTGACCGACGAAGAATGGGAAGTATCCGCGACGCATATGCGGGTCCGCGCCAATCTGCCCGGCGACATGGTGCGGGATATTATTGTTTTCCTGAAGGCGAGCAATAATGAAAAAGTGGAGAAATGAGATACACGGAGTTTGTAAAATGACAATTTTTTCACGACAGAAGATCGGAATGGTTGCGGCTTTGGCCGCAACCCTTGCCGCAACCACGCCCGCGATCGCCATGGGCGATGCGGAAAAAGGCGCCGAGGTATATGAGGGCACCTGCATCGCCTGTCATGGCGAAAATGGCAAAGGGGAAATTCCCGGCGTGCCCGACTTTACCTCCGCCAAGGGCCCGCTCGCCAAGACGGACGCCGTTCTGCTGGACCATATCATGAATGGTTTTCAAAGCCCGAACTCCGACATGGAAATGCCGGCCTTGGGCGGAAATGAGGAACTTACCGAACGGGACATCCGGAATGTCATCGCCTATCTGCGAGCGACATTTCAGGGGAAGTAGTGACGGGATATTCCGCAAAGACTTTCGATAAAAAGGCCGCTTTATGTGGCCTTTTTTTTATGCGGGCGCATAAAATATTAGAATGGACTTGTAACTTGCGATGGGGTTGTTATTTTCTGTACAACGATTTAGGGATCGAAGACAGAATGAAAGATCTTTTTATGGCACGTTTTTTTTCCACAGGTAACCTGTTTATTCTATCAGTTGTGACGCTGTTTCTTGCCGGATGTGAAGAGGCGCCGCAGGCCTCCGGCGCAGCCGGCGCCATGCCGGCGCCCATGGTGGAAGCCGCCGGCCCCCTTGAGAAGGAAGTTACCGAATGGGATGAGTTCACCGGCCGCCTGGCGGCAGTGGAGCTTGTGGAAATACGGCCCCGCGTCGGGGGCTATCTGGAATCTGTGCATTTCAAGGAGGGAACGATGGTGAAGAAGGGCGACCTGCTCTATATCATTGATCCCCGGCCCTATGAAGCATCCTTGATCCGCCAGAAGGCCGAATTGACCCAGGCCGAGGCAAAATTGCGCCAGGTTTCCGCCGATCTTGAACGGGGCAAGGAACTGGTGCAGAAAAAAACAATCTCAACCGAATTATATGACCGGCGCGTTGAAGAATTTGAAAAGGCCCGGGCGGAAGTCGATATCGCCAAGGCGGCCGTCCAGCTCGCGCAACTGGATGTGGAATATACCCATATCCGGGCGCCGATCACCGGCCGAATAGGGCGGACACTGGTCACGCCGGGCAACCTGCTGAGCGGGGGAGAGGCCACATCAACCCTGCTGACGACACTGGTCTCCATGGATCCGATCCATTTTTATTTCACCGGCACGGAGCGGGAAAGATTACGCTACCTGCGTCTTGATGAACAGGGACGGCGGGCAAATTCCGCCCGGTTCGCCAATGAGGTGAAACTGAAACTGTCCGACGAGGAGGCGTTTTTTCATTCGGGCGCGATGGATTTTATCGACAACAGGATTGATGCGGCGACGGGAACCATTACCGGACGGGCCATTTTTGACAATCCCGACCATCTTCTGGTGCCGGGCATGTTCGCCAGGATCAAGCTGAAGGGCGAAGGCCCCTATCAGGCCCTGTTGGTGCCGGATCAGGCGGTGATTGCGGATCAGTCCCATCAATATGTTTTCGTCCTGGATGAGCAGGATACGGTGCAGCGCAGGAATGTAATTTCAGGGGTAAAAGCCTATGGTCTGCGCGTGATCCGCAAAGGATTGTCGGCAAAGGATCGCGTGATCATCAACGGGTTCAGCCGGATACGTCCGGGAATGAAAGTCAAGCCCAGAATGGTCAACCTGACGGCGCAGGAAACAGAAAATGAATCCCGGGGCGGTCAGGCTGAAGGAGTTGACACCAAATGAAATTTGGCCATTTCTTCATAGAACGACCCCGGTTTGCCGGGGTGCTTTCCATTTTGCTGATCATTGTGGGTTTGTTGGCTTTTGGCGTCCTGCCGGTATCGCAATACCCTGAAATAGTCCCGCCGACGGTTAATATTTCGGCGAGTTATCCGGGGGCGACGGCGGAAACCATTTCCAATACGGTGGCGACGCCCATTGAACAGGCGATCAACGGGGTGGAGAATATGCTGTATATGACATCCTCCTCCACAGCGGGAAGCATGTCGATCAGCGTGACATTTGAACTGGGGACGGATCTGGATACGGCGCAGGTTCTGGTGCAGAACAGGGTGGCGCAAGCGGAACCGAGCCTGCCGGGGGAAGTTCGCAATCTCGGCGTTTCGGTGCAGAAAAGGTCGCCGGACCTGATGATGGTGATACATTTGCTTTCGCCGGATGACTCCCTTGATAATCTTTACATCAGCAATTACGCCCAGTTGCAGGTGGTGGATGTCCTCAAGCGCATTAACGGCGTGGGGGATATCCGGGTATTTGGCGCCCGGGAATATAGCATGCGCATCTGGCTGGACCCGGACCGGCTCGCTGCTTTCAGCCTGACGGCAACGGATGTGGTCGGAGCGCTTCGGGCGCAGAATGTGGAAGTCGCCGCCGGCACATTGGGCCAGCCGCCGATGCCGCAGAAAACGGCCTATCAATATTCGGTCAACACCCAGGGGCGGTTCAGCAGTCCGGCGGAATTCCGTCGCATTATTGTGAAATCCGGTAAGGAGGGGCGCCTGACCCGTCTGGAGGATGTCGCCCGTGTGGAGCTCGGGGCCAGGGATTATGGCACCAACAGCTATCTGAACGGTAAAATGGCCGCCGGGCTGGGGGTTTTCCAATTGCCGGGCGGGAATGCTCTGGAAACATCGGCCGAGATACACCGGACCATGGCGGCAATAGCGCGGGATTTTCCGGAGGGTCTGACCTATAAAATCGCCTATGATCCGACACAGTTTGTCGATGAATCGATGAGCGCCGTATACCGGACTATTCTGGAAGCAACGCTGCTGGTTATTTTGGTGATCATATTGTTTTTGCAATCCTGGCGGGCGGCGCTGATCCCGATTATCGCCATTCCGGTTTCCTTGATCGGCACCTTTGCGGTGATGTCGCTTTTCGGTTTTTCGCTGAATACCCTGTCGTTATTCGGTCTGGTGCTGGCCATCGGCATCGTGGTCGATGACGCCATTGTCGTTGTGGAGAATATTGAACGGAATCTGGATCTGGGCAAAAGCGCGCGAGAGGCGGCCCACATCACCATGGACGAAGTCGGCACCGCGCTGGTTTCAATCGCCCTTGTGCTGGCGGCGGTCTTTATCCCTGTCGCTTTTCTCGGTGGCATCACGGGCGAGTTTTTTCGCCAGTTCGCCCTGACCATCGCCGCGGCGACGGTCATATCGGCCTTTAATTCCCTGACCCTCAGTCCGGCGCTGGGCGCGATCCTGTTGCGGCGCAAGGGGGCTCAGCGAACGGCTTTTGGCAAAGTGTGGGAATTGGTTCTCGGGCCTGTGTTCAAAATATTCAATTTCGGTTTTGACCGGACCGTCGCGGGGTATAAGACGGGTATTTTACGGGTCGTCAGGCGGCCCCTTATCGCCATGGGTGTGTTCGGCGGGCTTATTTTGCTGATGGTCTTCGCCCTGAACCGTATTCCCACGGGGTTTATTCCGCCACAGGATATGGGGTATCTGATCGTTTCAGTCGAACTGCCCAAGGGGGCGGCTTTGCAACGGACGACCGATGTTATTCTGGAGGCGACGGAGCGCATCAGTGAGGTGCCCGGCGTTGGCAATGTGGTTGGCATTGGCGGCTTCAGCGGCGCGACCTTTGCTTCGGCGTCCAATGCCGGGGCCATGTTTATCCTGCTGGATCAGTTCAAGGACCGGGCCCCCGGCGTGAACTCCACCGATGTCGCGGCGCAGATTAGACAGAAACTGAGCGGTATCATGGAGGCCGGATTTTTTGTCATTTTGCCGCCGCCGGTGCGCGGACTGGGCAATGGCGGCGGCTTCACGATGATGGTCCAGGATCGCTCGGGCCAGGGGCTGCAAACGCTGGAATCGGAAAGCTGGAAGCTGATCGGGATAGCCAATCAGGATCCGCGGATACAGTCCGCCTTCACCACCTTCACCACATCGGTCCCGCAGTACTGGCTGGACATCGACCGGACGAAGGTGGAAATGCTTGATGTGCCGATGGATAATGTCTTCCAGACGCTTCAGGCCAATCTGGGCTCGGCCTATGTCAATGATTTCAACCTCTATGGCAAGACCTATAAGGTGACCGTGCAGGCTGACGCTTCGTTCCGTGTCGAGCCGGAGGATATCACCAAATTGCGCACCCGGTCCCGTAATGGCGATATGGTGCCGCTGGGGTCTCTGCTAACGGTTCGGAAAACCAGCGGCCCGGACAGGGTCGTGCGCCATAACCTGTATCCTGCCGTTGAAATCCAGGGCAACGCCATGCCGGGCGTCAGCACCGGAACCGCCATCAAGGTGATGGAGGAATTGGCCGGTGAAAACCTGCAGGGAGGTTTCGGTTATGAATGGACCGGCATCGCCTATCAGGAAAAGAAAACCGGTAATGTGGGCTTGCTGGTTTTTCCGTTAAGCGTGTTGTTTGTCTTTCTGCTGTTGACCGCGCAATACGAAAGCTGGTCATTGCCGCTGGTCATCATCCTGATTGTGCCGCTGTGTATTCTGTTCGCCCTTGGCGGCATTGCGCTCAGGGGGATGGATAATAATATCCTGACCCAGATCGGCTTTATTGTGTTGATCGGGCTGGCGAGTAAAAACGCCATTCTGGTGGTCGAATTCGCCAAGGCGCAGGAAGATGAAGGTCTGAATTCCTTTGATGCCGTGATCAAGGCGGCCATGTTGCGCCTGCGGCCTATTCTCATGACCTCCATCGCCTTCATCCTCGGCGTGCTGCCCCTGGTGTTTTCTTCGGGGGCCGGGGCGGAGATGCGCCAGACCCTGGGCACCGCCGTCTTCTCGGGCATGATCGGGGTGACATTCGCCGGGCTGTTTCTGACCCCTGTTTTCTATCTGCTGATCCGTAGGTGGATCGTGGGGCGTCAGGCGCGCTCCGGACCGGAAACGAGCCGTGAACCAGATGAGGGAATGAGCGGACTTTAAAAAAAGCATTGAAATTCTTTGGAAATGCGGGAACTCTGCCTAATATTCCAGTATTAATTATCTTGCCGTAACGTCAGAGCTCGTTCATGAATTTACAATATCTGTCCGACATCATCATTCTTCTGGCGGCCGCCGTGATTGCGGTGCCGCTGTTTCAGTCCCTGGGCCTCGGCGCCATTACCGGCTTTGTCGTCGCCGGGGTGGTGATTGGCCCGTCCGTTCTGGGTTATGTGGAGAATGTGGCGGACATCGCCCATCTGGCGGAACTGGGGGTGGTGGTGCTGCTGTTCGTTATCGGCATCGAACTCAAGCCCGCGCGCCTGTGGCAAATGCGCCGCCATGTGTTCGGCCTCGGCAGTCTGCAGATCCTGGTCACCGGGGCGCTGCTCACGGTTCTGGTGCATTATATTTTCGATATTGTCTGGGATATCGCCCTCATGATCGGCTTTGCGCTGTCCCTGTCCTCAACGGCCTTTGTCTTGCAAGTGCTGTCCGAAAGGCGACAGATCTCCACCGAACACGGGCGGCCCGCCGTCTCCATCCTTTTGATGCAGGACCTTGCGGTCGTGCCGCTGCTGGCCCTGGTGGCGCTGCTGGAAAAACCGGACATGACCATGGCGGAGGATGTGTTCTACGCCATGGGACAGGCGGTCACCATTCTGGGGCTGATTATTGTCTTTGGTCGCTTCATTCTCAATCCGCTGTTGAATCTCCTGACCAAGTTCGGCGCGCCAGAGGTGTTTACCGCCATGACCCTGCTTCTGGTTCTGGTGGCGGCCCTGGCCATGGAAAGCGTCGGCCTGTCCATGGCGACGGGGGCCTTCCTGGCGGGGCTTCTGGTGGCGGATTCTTCCTTCAGGCATCAGATCCTTGCTGAAATTCAACCCTTTAGGGGACTTCTTTTAGGGCTTTTCTTCATGTCGATGGGCATGTCGCTTAATTTGCAGGTTTTTCTTGAAAGTCCGTTTATGCTTCTGGGGCTTGTCCTGCTGCTGCTGCCGTTGAAATTCCTGATCCTGTGGCCTCTGACGCGGGCCTTCAGGGTGAAGGGCCGGGCGGCGGCGGCGGTCGGGCTGCTGCTGGCGCAAAGCGGGGAATTCGGCCTGGTGTTGTTCGCCCTGGCCCATAATCTGGGGGTTCTGGCGCCGGATCTGTTCCAGAAGCTGCTGGTGGTGGTGCTGCTCAGTATGCTGACCACGCCCTTGCTGGACAAGCTGGCCCAGAAAATTCTGGCGCGCGAGGAACCGGAGACACCGCCGGAGCCGGAGAGGGCCGAAAGCCGGGACAGCGGCTACGTCATCGTTGCCGGATTCGGCCGGGTCGGCCACCGGATCGGCCAGATCCTGGAGATGAGCGACGTGCCCTATGTGGCGATCGACAAGGATCCCGGCCGCGTGCAGTTCAAGCGTAAAGAAGGCCGCAAGGTCTATTACGGCGACGCCCGCCGGCCGGAAGTGTTTCGGGCGGCCGGCATCGAACAGGCCGCGCTGGTGATTGTCACGCTGGATGATGTGGCGGCGGCGGAACAGGTGGTCGCCACCCTGCATGGGGTTTTCCCCTCGGTGCCGGTGTTCGCCCGCGGCCATGATATTGTCAATTGCCGGGAACTGGCCAACCTCGGGGCGCAATATACGGTGTCGGAAAACCTGGAAGCGAGCGCCGAACTGGCCCGCGCCGCGCTGCGCCATATCGGCCAGGAAGAGGACAAAGTCGCCGGCGCCCTGGCGGATTTCAAGAAGACTTATTATGACGGCTTCAATAAAAGCGATTTGAGAATAAATAGTTAGCATGTTTTGCCAGGTCGTAACTCCTCATTCCCGCGCCGCCGGTGCCGCGCGCCCGGAAGGACCCCGGAATAACGATGAAAATACCCTTTTTCAGCCGCCGGTTGGGTGGTAAACAGCCCGGCATGGCTCTAGGGACTTGGGGGATGAACGCCCCATTCAAAGCGCGTCCCCCTGAAACAGGTTCGGCATTGTTTCCTGAAATTCTGACAACCAATGGATCGTCAGAGGTTATGCTGCTGATGCTTCACAAACCCTGCACGCGACCTGTGAAAAGCGAATAAGCAACCGTTGCCGGATATGATGTCTTGAAATATATGTTGACTTTCGTTAGGTTTATACTATACCCCAGTATATTATATTACAAAATTGGATTTCCGCATGTCCCACGTATTTGAAGACAAGAAAATCATTTCCCGCATTCGCCGGATAAAAGGCCAGCTCGAAGCGGTGGAGCGCAGCCTGCAGGAAGGAAAAGACTGCTTTGCCGTCCTGCAAACCCTTTCGGCCTGCAGGGGGGCGATGAACGGTCTGATGGGGGAATTGATCGAAGGACATGTCAAGGAACATGTCATGCAAAAGCCCGACGCGCCCCAAAGTGATCAGGACAAGGCGGCGCTGGAGCTTGTCACCCTCTTGAAAACATATTGGAAATAGCGGGCTTTTATCCGGCCCGGCAACAATAAAACAGGCGACCCCATGCAGACACAACCCGCCGCCGAAAACTGGCGTCATCATCATGATTTTTCCCTTAAGAACAATCACGGCGAACGACGGACGCTCTATGTCCTGATTCTGACCGCCGTCACCATGATCGTCGAGATCGCCGCCGGCAGCCTGTATGGCTCGATGGCGCTGCTGGCCGACGGCTGGCATATGGGCACTCATGTCGCCGCCTTCATGATCACGATCTTCGCTTATCGCTATGCCCGCAAACATGCGCAAAACGCCGCCTATACATTCGGCACCGGCAAGGTGAATGTCCTCGGCGGGTTCGCCAGCGCCGTCGCCCTGGCGGTTGTCGCCCTGGTTATGCTGGTTGAATCTTTCCACAGAATACTTGACCCGCAGATGATCCGGTTTGACCAGGCGATTGCCGTCGCCGCGCTTGGGTTGCTGATCAACCTCATATCCGCCCTTTTGTTGCAACACGGCCATAGCCATGATCATGATGATCACGATCATGACGGCGGCCACGGCCATCATCATGATCATAATCTGCGGGCGGCCTATCTCCATGTTCTGGCTGACGCCCTGACCTCTGTGCTCGCTATCGTCGCGCTGGTTTCGGGTAAATATCTGGGATGGAGCTGGCTTGACCCCGTCATGGGCATTGTCGGGGCCATGATCATCACCCGCTGGGCCTATGGTCTGGCGAAGCAGACCGGGCCGATCCTGCTCGACGCCAGCATCGCGGAAAAAGACCGCCGGGCCATTCAAAGGACGCTGGAGAAAGAGCCCGATGTGGCCGTCGCAGACCTGCATATCTGGAAGATTGCCGCGGGCCATCATGCGGCGGTTATTTCGCTGGTCACGCCGCATCCCCGGCCGACCGGATATTACAAGGCCCTGCTGGGAGATTTTCCGCAACTGTCCCATATCACGATAGAAGTCAATGAAGGCGCCGCCGCGTCCGCCGTCTCCCCCGGCAAGGCAATGTGAAACGGCGCGACTTTGCGCAGCGGCCCCGGACGGGGCGGAATGATGAGGTTTTGGCCATTCCGCCGCAAACGATCCGCAAACATTAAGTGGACAGTCTTTTCCGAGTATGATAATGATAATAATTATTAATTTATTTCAAGCTGGAAGCAGGTTCCCGACCAATGGCGCGTTTTATTTTTTTGTTTTTGATCACAGTATTTTTGCCGCTCTCTGCGGCGGCCGGGCAGGAAAAGGACCTCGAACGCCTGGTCCAGTTGATTGATTATGTGGGGATAGATTATCAGGCCGCCGTCGCCGATGGCCAGATCATCAGCGCCGCTGAATATGCTGAAATGACCGAATTCGCCGTCGCCATCGAGGCCTTTGTCCGCAAACTGCCGGCGAGCGCCGCCGCAACCTCATTGCAAGATCAGGCGGCCGCCCTGAAAGCACTGATTGCCGGAAAAGCCGCCGCGCCGGAGGTTACATCGCTTACCGGTCAAATGCGCTCTGACCTCCTGAAATCCTATGCGCTCAGCACCGCGCCGGCCCGGGCTCCGGACCTGCGGCGTGGTCAGACCCTGTATCAGGAAGCCTGCGCCGCCTGCCACGGCGCGACGGGGGAAGGCGATGGCCCGCTGGCGCAGGGGCTTGAGCCGCAACCGACAAATTTCCGCGACAGCGCCCGCGCGGCGCAACGGTCCCTTTACGGCCTGTTCAATATCATAACATATGGGGTCGAGGGAACGGCGATGGCGGATTTCTCAACCCTGACCAACGCCGAGCGCTGGGATCTGGCCGCCTATGTCGGGCAGCTTGCCATAGAGGTGCCGGCGGTTGAAAGAGGCGAGGCCGTCTGGCGCAATCTGAAACAGGACACACGATCGGTTAACCTGCCGGTTACGCTGCAATCCTTCACCACCTTGTCGGCCAAAGAAGCGACGCTGGCCTGGCGGGATGGTGGTGATCTGATGGCCTATCTGAGACGGTTTCCGGACGTTCTGTACAGCCAGGATGAATCACCGTTGATGTTTGCCCGCACCATGATTGACGTGAGCTGGCAGACCTATCAGCAGGGGGACAGGAAACAAGCCTATAGCCAGGCCCTGACCGCCTATCTGGAAGGGTTCGAGCTCGCCGAAGCCAGCCTGTCGGCGGTGGACGCTCCTTTAATGAAAACGGCCGAAAAGGCCATGTTCACCTATCGTAACAGTCTGCAGAAAGAAACATCCCTGCAGACCGTGCGCGCCCATTATGACGCCCTGCAATCCCTGTTGCAAAAGGCCCAGGACCGGGTGGCGGAAAAAGACGGCCTGACCCCGACGGCGGCGTTTATCGCCAGTTTCGTCATTTTACTCAGGGAAGGGCTGGAGGCCCTGCTGGTGGTGGTGGCGCTCTCGGCGTTTCTGATCAAAACCGATCGCCGGGACGCCATGCCCTATTTGCATGTCGGGTGGATCTCCGCCCTGTTGCTCGGGGCCGCAACCTGGTTCGTATCTGAACGGATCCTGCAAATCGGCGGCGCCACCCGCGAAGTCACCGAAGGCCTTGCGGCATTGACCGCGGCCATCATGTTGCTCTTTGTCGGCTACTGGCTGCACAGCAGAACAAGCGCCGCGGGCTGGCAGAAATTCATCCAGGACAGTGTCGAGGCCTCCCTCACCAAACGGACCCTGTGGGGCCTTGCCGGACTGTCTTTCATCTCCGTCTATCGCGAAGTCTTTGAAACGATCCTTTTTTATCAGGCGCTGTGGGCGCAGACCTCTGCCCAAAGCGCAAACGCCATAATGACGGGGCTCGTGAGCGCCATATTTCTGCTGGTGTGCGTTGCCTGGCTTGTCACCAAATACAGCGTCCGGCTGCCGCTGCGCCAGTTTTTTGGCGGGACCAGCGCCCTTCTGTTGATCCTGTCGTTTATTTTCGCCGGCAAAGGCATCGCCGCCCTGCAGGAAGCGGGGAAAATTTCCCAAAGCTTTACCCCGTTGCCGTCCCTGGAATGGCTGGGGATCTTTCCGACCTGGGAAGGGCTCGCCACCCAGGCAATCATCCTGATCACTGCCGTTTCGATCTATATCCGGAGCCGCAACGCCCGGACAAAAACCCATCCTGTTTGAGGCTGACCGGAGGTAAAAATGAAGCGGGTTTTATCATGATGCCCTAAAAATTCACCCGAAAACCGGTTTTTTAAGCCGCAAGGTGAAGTCGGGACGGGCTCGCCCGGGGGATTTTACAATATCTGCATTCTTTCCTTGACGGGCGGGTGGCCGATGACGTTTATTCAATCCGCATGGCGGGTCATGAGCTGCGATGCCAGAAAACAGAATAACAGAAAACAGCACCCCCTTTACCAAAGCCGCCGAACGGCCCGGCGAATAGGGCCGCTTCGTAGGATATACGTCATGACACATAAACAATACAAAGACCTGCCTTTGGTTTATTCATGTTCAGGATGTTCCAATATAGCTCAATTGGCCAACCAGATAGCCATTGAACTGGACAGGGATTGCATTGCGGAAATGTCATGTATCGCGGGCATAGGCGGTGGTGTGGAATCGGTCCTTAAAAAAGCAAAGTCAGGCCGAAAAATAATTTCTCTGGATGGGTGCCCGTTGCAGTGCGTTAAAAATTCCCTGTCACATCACGCGATCGAATCTACCCTTCACTACACATTAACGGAATATGGCGTCAAGAAAAAATATCACATGGAGTTTTCTCCATCCGATGTAGGCGAGTTGAAAAACATCGTGATGAATGACCTTAAAAAGGCGGGCCTGCTTTCAAAAAGGCCATAGACATGCCGGCCTCTGTCCGGGCTCGGGTGGTTTTTTCTGTCCCGCCGCATCCGAACGCCCCCTGGACGCAAGCATCAATTGTAATTTAAGGTATAAAATGATATATTATGGCCTTCTAAAAGATCAAAGGGGGCATATCGGTTTTGCGCATGCGGGATGGGGGCGCTTTGCCTGATCACCGGTTTTCTCAAAATATGCAAAATATGAAGGAGTGCAGATCATGGATCACAAGTTCCTGACGTATTGTATCAAATTACCTGTTTTTATCGCGTTTTTATGGGCCGGCGGCAGCGCGCTGGCCGATGAAACCTGCCAGTCGCCCTATATGGCGAAAATCACCGGCCAGGAGGAATTCGTCTATGTCTGGACGCTGGGCATGGCGGGGGTCGGCGATGAATCCGACAAACTGGTGACGGTCGACGCCCGCCCCGGTTCCAAAACCTACGGTAAAGTGCTGAACAGCATTTCCGTCGGCGGCCGTAGCGAGGCCCATCACGGCGGCTTTTCCGATGACCGGCGCTATTTCTGGGCCGGCGGGCTCGACACCAACCGGATTTATATCTTTGATGTCCATACGGATGCGGCGAAGCCTGTCCTACATAAAGTGATCGACAGTTTTGTCGGGGACAGTGGCGGCGCGGTCGGCCCCCATACCTTTTACGCCCTGCCGGGCCGGATGATGATTTCGGCCCTGTCCAATGACCGGGATCATGGCGGCCGCACGGCGCTGGTCGAATACGCCAATGACGGCAAATATATCGCCACCCACTGGATGCCGACCAGCAAAGACCCGCGGGGCGCCGAAATCACCGGCAAGGTCGCCGACGGTTATGGCTATGACGTGCGGGCGCTGGTGCGGAAAAACATCATGCTGACCTCGTCCTTTACCGGCTGGTCCAACTATATGATGGATTTCGGCCAGATGCTGGCTGATCCGGAAGCGATGAAGCGCTTTGGTCAGACGGTGGTCCAATGGGACCTGCACAGCCGGCAGCCGAAAAAGGTCTTCGACGTGCCGGGGGCGCCGCTCGAAATTCGTTTCGCTGTGCAGGAGGGCCATAATTACGCCTTTACCTCGACGGCGCTGACCTCGAAACTGTGGCTGATCTATGAGGACGAGGGGGGTGAATGGCGACATAAGGAAGTGGCGGATATCGGTGATCCGTCACAGGTGCCGCTGCCGGTGGACATCAGCATCAGCGCCGACGATAAAACCATGTGGATCAACAGCTTCATGGATGGCAAAACCCGGCTGTTCGACATCAGCGATCCCCATCACCCCCATCAGGTTTTTGAGCAGAAAATAGGCGCCCAGGTCAATATGGTGTCCCAGAGCTGGGACGGCAAACGGGTCTATTTCACCAGTTCGCTGCTCGCCAACTGGGACAAAAAAGGCGCGGACAACGAGCAATATCTCAAGGCCTATATGTGGGATGGCAAGGCGTTGCAGAAAGCCTTTGAGGTTGACTTTATCGCCGCCGGACTGGGCCGGGCCCATATCATGCGCTTTGGCAGCGGCCGCCTGTATTAAGTTTTCGGGCGGGGGCGGCGGCAAGTTGATTTCCGGATCGGGTGCTGTGATGAGGCGATATAAATTTTTTTTCCGGACCTGGCCCGGCCGCGGGTTTCTCGCGCTGCTGGCGGGCACAATAGTGCTGGTCATCCTGCTGCTGGAACGGGCGCATGAGACAATTTTGCTCGGGGCCAGCGAAATATCGCCCCTGACCCTGGCGGAAAATTTTCCCCGGGCCGACGGCTATGATTTTGATCTGCCGCCGGTGGGCAGCTATCAATTGCCGACGCTGGGCCGGGCGCCTGAGGGTCAGGTGATCAATCATCAGGCCACCCCGCATAATCTTGGTCAGATATTTGACGGAAAAATTTCCCTGGTCAGTTTTGTCTATCTGATGTGTGCGGATGGCGAGGGCTGCCCGCTGGCGCTCGACACCCTGTTTGAGATCTATCACAGCAGCCACAAGGTGCCGGCGTTGAAGAAATACCTTCAACTGCTGACAATCAGTTTTGATCCCGCGCGCGACACGCCGGCGGCGCTCGCCAGTTTTGCCTATCCGGTATTGAGCGATCCACAGGCGGATCAAAAACTCGACTGGCATTTTCTGACCACCCGCTCCGCCGAAGAGCTGCAACCGCTTCTGGCGGGGTTCGGTCAGGTCGTCAACCGCAGCGGCAATAGCGATGTTATCAATCATCTGCTCAGGCTTTATCTGGTCGATGAGCAGGGTCGGATCCGCAATATTTACGGCCTGGGCATGATTGACCCGCGCCTGATCATACAGGATGTCGCCCTGCTGCTGCAGGAGGAACAGCAACAACGGGGCCTGGGGGGCGGTGGCAAAGAATGAAAAGTCCCTTGATCAATAGCCGGATCATCAGGGGATGCTGTCTTGGCGGCGCGATGCTGTTGCTTGTGGCGGCTGGCTTTGCAACGGGCGCCTATCAGAAAGCCGACTGGCGGCAGGCGGCGCTGGCAAGATTAATGCACCCGCCCCTGGGGTTGCCGCCGTTGAAATTATCGGCGGAGACGCCGATAAATCCCGATCAGGTCAGCCTCGGGGCCAAATTGTTTTTTGACCGCCGCCTGTCCCGCAACGGCACCATGTCCTGCGCCATGTGCCATGTGCCGGAACAGGGCTTTACCAATCATGAACTGATGACGCCGATCGGGGTCGAGGGCCGCTCGCTGCGCCGCAACGCGCCGACGCTGCTTAATGTCGCCTACCTTGGACCCCTGTTCCATGACGGGCGGGAAAGAGCGCTGGAGACGCAATATATCCAGCCGCTGACCAACCCGAATGAAATGGCGGTGCCGTCGGTCGGCCATGTGATCGCCCTGCTGGAAACGCTGGAGGACTATCAGGGCCTGTTCGAAAAAGCTTTTGCGGGGAAGGGGCCGGGCGCTGACCGCATTGGCGCGGCGCTCGCCCTGTTTCAGCGGACATTGCTCGCGGGCAACAGCCGCTTTGACCGCTATTATTTCGCCGGCGAGGACGCGGCACTGAGCGCCGAAGAGAAACGCGGCCTTCAGTTATTCAAAGGCAAGGCGCGTTGTGTCGCCTGTCACCGGATCGGTGAAAAATCCGCCCTGTTCACTGATCAGCAGTTTCACGACACCGGCTATGGCTGGCGGCGCGAGCAGCAGCGGCAATATCCGGCCGAAACGATTGAGGTCGAGGTCGCCCCGGGGGTGAGATACCCGCTGTCGCGCGCAATGATCCGGGCGGTGGGCGCGCCGGCGGCGGCGGACCTCGGCCGTTACGAGGTGACGGGCGATCCGGCGGATTTATGGCGGTTTCGCACGCCGTCCTTACGCAACCTCACGCTGACCGCGCCCTATATGCATGATGGCCGGCTTTCCACCCTGGAGGAGGTTGTTGACTTTTACGACCGGGGCGGCGCGGCCCACCCGGGCCAAAGTCCGCTGATAAAGCCGCTGGGTTTGAGCGAAGCAGAACGGCGGGCGCTGGTCGCCTTTCTTAAAAGCCTGACCTCCGGCGATATTGAAATTCTGCTTGCCGACCTGCGTCGGGCGAGGGCCGGTCGGTAATTTACGAGTTGCCATTGAATTTGCGGTTAATCATTCATGATTGTTATCGGTCTCCGGCTTCGGGCGGGCAAGGGGCTGACCTTATGCTGGTTTTCGGTGCGTTAACATATTCTTAATAATTTGCTTTTAGAAATATGATAATAAGAATGATAATTAATAATTTGAGTAAATAGTATAAGGAAAAGTAACATGGCGTTAATTGATGACCTGAAAAAAGAACATGTCGCATTGTTTGCCTTGCTGGATGAAGTCAAAAAGCTCGGTTTTTCAACGGAAGAGGGGCAAAAAAAATTAATCCAGAGCAAGGAGATGTTTTTAAATCATCTGCGGAAGGAAGATAAACAGCTGTACCCCAGGCTGGAAGAGTTGGCAGAGACAAAAACCATCTCAAAATCCTTTCAGTCAGAGATGGAAGAAATGTCGGGATCCGTTCTGGCTTTCTTTAACCAATATGAAAAGGGCATTGAGGCGAATATGGCTTTCGCCAAGGATTTTGGCGCATTGGTTGGCAACCTGAATTCCAGAATGCGAAAGGAAGAAATCATTTTATATGCTTCCTATGAAAAACATATCGGCTGACGGGAATCGCGGGTTGGGTTTCCGGCAAGATCAACCCGACCCCTCTTTGGCTTACTTCTTTGCGCGCTTAAGAGGCGATCAATAACAGAATAGAGAATCAGGCGGTTCCTTTTTGGGATCGCCTTTTTTTTATTTGCTGGTATGATCCGGACAACATATCTCAATCGGGAGGTCACCAATGGTGCAAAAATTCATTCTGATTATCGCGCTGTGCCTTGTTCCGGCGACGGCGATGGCGAAGTCCAAGGAAAAAAAGCAGGCTGAAATCCTTGAAATGCGCACGGAAGTGCTGACCCAGCTGTATGAAAATAATCCTGAAGCGCGGAATATGATCAAAAAGGCCGAAGGCTACGCCGTATTCAACAACGGCGGGGTGAACCTGATTTTTCTGTCGGCCGGCAGCGGCAAGGGGGTCGCCCATGACAATAAATCCGGCAAGGACACCTTCATGCGCATGGCGACCGGCGGGATCGGCATCGGCCTTGGCATCAAGGATTACCGGGCGGTGATGATTTTTCACAAACGCTCCGCCTTTGACAATTTTGTCGAACATGGCTGGGATTTTTCCGGTCAGGCGGATGCGGCGGCCACCGTCGATGATGAGGGCGGCGAGGTCAATGCGGCCGATACGGTGGTCGGCGGCGTCACCGTCTATCAAATGACCAAGAATGGTCTGGCGCTGCAGGCGACGCTGCAGGGCACCAAATACTGGAAGAGCAAAAAACTCAATTAGTCACGGGGCCATCGGAACCGGCCGTTAAAATCATAAAACCCAAAAGATCAACAAGGGATAAAAACAGAATATGGTGGGATCAGGACGCTGGCGGACCGCCCTTGAGGAATATCGGCATCCACGGGTTATCGGGGTGTTCTTCATGGGGATTTCCAGCGGTTTTCCCCTGACGCTGTTGTTGTCTTCCCTGGGGTTCTGGCTGGTGGATGAGGGGATCGCCAAATCGACCATCGGCCTGTTGACGCTGTCGTTATTACCCTATTCACTGAAATTTCTCTGGGCGCCGGCCCTGGACAACATCCGCCTGCCGGTGTTGCAGCGGATTTTCGGCCGACGGCGCGCCTGGCTGATCCTGATACAGGCGGGGCTGGCGCTGGCCATTATCGCTCTGGCGGCCACGTCCCCGGTCAAGGCGCCCTGGCTTTTCGGGCTGATGGCGCTGCTCGTCTGTTTCATGAGCGCCAGCCAGGACCTGGTGGTGGACGCTTACCGCATTGAAATCCTGACAGATGATGAAATGCCGGCCGGGGCCGCGATGACCCAGTTCGGTTACCGGATCGGCAATCTGATCGCCGGCGTGCTGACCCTGAAGCTTGCGGATTTTTACGGCTGGGAGATCGCCTATCTGACGATGCCGTTTCTGCTGCTGTTCGGCCTGATTCCGGTGTTGCTTCTGGGCGAGCCGATGCTGCGCGGACGGGAAATCATCGAGCAGGAAAATCAGGCTTTTCGTCGGTGGGTGCGCCGCGATGGCCAAACGTCCGAAACCCTGCGCCGGCTGGAGGAAAACCTTTATATGGCGGTGATTGTGCCGTTCAAGGAATTTATCCGGCGACCGGGCTGGTGGGTGATTTTGCTGTTTATCCTGCTGCTGAAGGTGGGCGACAGCATGGCCGCGGTGATGACGGCGCCGTTGATCGGCGACCTCGGCTTTACCAAGGATGAAATTATCCTCGCCAACAAAACGGTCGGTTTTGTCGCGGTGATGATCGGCGCCTTTTTCGGCGGCGTTTTGCTCAACCGGCTGGGCACCTACCGGGGACTGATGGTCGCCGCGGTTCTGATGATGGTGACCAATCTGAGTTTCGCGCTTCTGGCAGAGACGGGCCGCAATGTGGAGCTGCTGGTCTTCACCATCGGTTTTGAGAATTTCGCCACCGGCATGGGCGGCACCATCGCTATCGCCTACCTGTCGGGCCTGTGCAATCTGGCCTTTACGGCGACGCAATATGCGCTCCTGACCTCATTCGCCTCCCTCGGCCGGCTGTTGATCGGTTCTTCATCAGGCTATATGCAGGAAGCTGTCGGCTATGCGGAATTTTTCCTGCTGACCACGGCGGCCGCCCTGCCGGGCATTCTTTTGCTGATTGTCATGAAAAGAATGGGCTATGTCGGGGATGAAATCCGCCTGAAAAGCGGACAGGATTAATCCCGGCGGGCGATAATGCGCAAGGTGGAGGAAAAGCGGTTCTTGCGCCAGGCCATCTTGAAGCCCCGCTGTTCCAGCAGGAACATGATGTTTTTCGGCCTGAAAAAATTGATCTGGCCGGGCAGGGGGACGGCGGCGCGCAGCGGGCGTTCCACCGGCAGCGACAGATAGAGCAGCCCGCCGGGGGCGAGTTGACGGAATTTCCGGTTGAGAAAGACGGACAGGTCCGCGACAAAGGGCAAACACATGTCGGCCCATATGGCGTCAATATTTTCGTCGCTGTCCGCAAGGGGGGTCAGCTTGACCGGATAACCCGCGTCGAGTCTTTTCAGGTTTCGGGCCGGATTCTGAGGCGGGACGCCGTCGACAAAAATTTCCGATACCGGCCGTATCCTGAGCAATTGCGGCAGGTCGGCCAGGGACCGTTGAAGCCAGAACGGGGAGGCGGTTGCGTCGGCCTCGATGGCCGGGCGGCGCTGAAAACCGCAGAAGGAACAGGCTAATCCCGGCGCGCCCGCGGCGCGGGGAATTGTCGCCCCGCAAACGGGACAATGAACTGACGGCATTTTCCACCCCCTCAGAGACAAATTATCGCCATTGTTATAGGTTAGTCTTGCAAGAAAGTTAAGATGATTTATAACATTTATAGAGACGCATTTTACATATGGCCCGGCCTGACCATACCCTATATTCCGGTCAGATAATGAGAAAGGGAAGCGAATTGAAAAATCAGGATCCGATTGTCGTCAGGGGGGGGAATGTGGAAATTCGTCTCGCGACCTCGGAAGACGAAATCACCGCCGCTCAAAAACTGCGCTATCAGGTATTTTATGAGGAAATGCAGGCCCGGCCCAGCCCGGAAATGGCGCGGCTGAAGCAGGATTTCGATGATTTTGATTTGATCTGCGACCATTTGCTGGCCTTTGACACGACGAAAAGCGGACCCGATGCGGTGATTGCGACCTATCGCCTGCTTCGGGAAGAGAAGGTTGACGGCATCCGTGATTTTTATTCCTCTCAGGAATTTGACCTCAGCAATATGGACAATGACCATTTCCGGAGTCTGATGGCGGGGCGGCAGTTGCTTGAGCTGGGCCGGAGCTGTGTCCGGGCGGAATACCGGACCAACAACATCATTCAGTTCATGTGGCGGGCGATCGTGAAATATATCGTCCGGCATGACATCGGATGCCTGTTCGGCTGCGCCAGCCTCGCCGGCGTCATTCAGGGCGACCTGGAGCTGCCGCTGTCCTATTTATATCACAAATATAAAACCCCCGATGAATTCAACATGCCCGCCCAGCCGGAACGGTATCAGCAGATGAATTATTTCGCCTGGGAAGATATTGACGTCAGCAAGGCCAAACGGCAGTTGGCGCCCCTGGTGCGGGGCTATGCGCGGCTCGGCTGCTATATCGGCGACGGGGCGGTGATTGACGAGCAGTTCAACACCACCGATGTGCTGATCCTGCTGTTGACGGACCGCCTGCGGGAGAAAAACCCGCATATGTTTGACGGCGTCTGAACCGGTCAGTTCCCCCGCCGCGGCTTATTTATCCTTGAACAGATTGACATTATGGGCGGCGAGCGCCGCAAGATTGATGATCTCTGACGCGTAAGACCCCATCGGGATAACCTGCACCGAATGATTGAGGCCCACCAGCATCGGGCCGATGACCGAGCCGCCGCCCAGCTCCCGGATCAGCTTTGTCGAGATATGGGCCGAATGCATGCCCGGCATGATCAGGACATTGGCCGGACCGGACAGGCGACAGAAGGGATGGGCCTTCATGATTTCGGGATTAAGCGCCACGCCGGCGTGCATCTCCCCCTCATATTCAAAGTCGACGTCCCGCTGGTCGAGGACCTGCACCGCCTCGCGCGAGGTGGTGGCGAGGATGCCGCCGGCCGGATTGCCGAAATTGGTATAGGACATGAAGGCGACCCGCGGCTCAACGCCGAAATGACGCACCGCATCGGCGGCGTGGATGGCGATTTCCGCCATTTCCTCCGCTGTCGGCATTTCATTGATCGCGGTGTCGGCGACAAAAATAGTCCGGTCATCCTTGATCACGATCGACAGGCCGATCGCCCTGCGTCCCGGCACCGGGTCGATCACTTTCATGATGCTGTCGAGGGCGGCGGCGTAATGGCTGTTATGGCCGGTGACCATGGCGTCGGCGTCGCCAAAGGCCAGCATGCAGGCGGCGAAGACATTGCGGTCCGAACGGACAAGCCGCAGGCAGTCCCGGAACAGGAAGCCCTTGCGCTGCAATTTGTCGAAGATAAATTCGGCATATTTTTCACTTTTGTCGCTGGTGCGGCCATGGTGAATTTCCAGCTTGTCATTGCGGTCATGACCGATCCGCTCCAGATGGTCGCGGATTTTATCCTCATTGCCGATCAGGACCGCCTTGCCATAGCCGTTTTGTTCAAAGCCGAGCGCGGCGCGCAACACGGTTTCCTCGTCGGCCTCGGTAAAGATGACCCTTTTCGGGTCCTGGCCCAGCTGATCATAGATCATCTGCAATGATCCGGTGGTCGGATTAAGCCGGGCGGCCAGTTCCTTGCGGTAGGCGCCCATATCGATGATCGGCCTTTTGGCGACGCCGCTCTTGATCGCCGCTTCGGCGACGGCCGGCGAGATGGCGCTGATCAAACGCGGATCAAAGGGTGCCGGAATAATATATTTCGGGCCATATTTGGGATGACTGCCGGTATAGGCGGCGGCCACCTCGTCGGGGACATCCTCGCGGGCCAGTTCGGCGATGGCGAGGGCGGCGGCGATTTTCATGTCATCATTGATCGTGCGGGCGCGGACATCAAGGGCGCCGCGGAAAATATAGGGAAAACCCAGCACGTTGTTGACCTGATTGGGGTAATCGGAGCGGCCGGTGGCGATAATGGCGTCGGGGCGAACCGCCTCCACGGCCTCGGGGGTGATTTCCGGGTCCGGGTTGGCCATGGCGAAGATGATTGGCTGATCCGCCATGGATTTCACCATCTCCGGCGTCACGGCGTCCTTGACGGACAGGCCGAGGAAAATATCACTGCCCGCGAGGGCTTGCTCCAGCGTGCGGTGGTCGGTCTGAACCGCATGGGCGGATTTCCATTGGTTCATGCCGTCTTCGCGGCCCTGATAGATGACGCCCTTGCTGTCGCACATGATGACGTTATCGTGGGGCACGCCCATGGCCTTGATCAGTTCGGTGCAGGCGATGGCTGCGGCGCCGGCGCCATTGACCACCACTTTAACCGTCCTGATGTCGCGCCCGGTCAGGTCGATGGCGTTGATGATGCCGGCGGCGGTAATGATCGCGGTGCCGTGCTGGTCATCGTGAAAGACCGGAATATCCATTTTTTCGCGCAGGGCCTGCTCGATGATGAAACACTCCGGCGCCTTGATGTCTTCGAGATTTATGCCGCCAAAGGTCGGGCCAAGCAGCCTGACACAGTTGATGAATTCATCAACATCGGTGGTGTCGACCTCAAGGTCGATGCCGTCCACATCGGCAAAGCGCTTGAAGAGCACCGCCTTGCCCTCCATGACCGGTTTGGCGGCGAGCGCCCCCAGATTGCCAAGTCCCAGAATGGCGGTGCCGTTGGTGATAATCGCCACAAGATTGCCCTTGGCGGTATAGTCATAGGCCATATTGCCATGTTCCGCGATGGCGAGAACCGGCGCGGCGACGCCCGGCGAATAGGCCAGCGACAGATCGCGCTGGGTCGCCATGGATTTTGTCGCCACCACCTCCAGTTTCCCGGGGCGGCCAATCGCATGATAGTGGAGGGCTTCCTTGTCGCCAAAATCACTTTTTTTATCACTCATTACGCGGATCCCTTTGCGTTTGTCCGTTCTTAACCATTTGCGCCAGAAACATATTGCCTCTGTTGGGCAATTCCAAGGATTTTTATTCCCTTGGCCCTGTCGGGAAAAATTGCTTTCCGCCGGAGGAGCAGATAAACTATCTGCGCTGCTGGCGGTTCACGGGATATAACTGAAAATCAATAATATGTAATCACTTGCACCAGATGAAACAATATAATAATTACTTAATGGCTATGTATATTGAAATTTTATTAAAAGCAAACATTAAAAATCTTTATTAATATTTTAAAGTTGAAGAATATATGACGGACATTCTGACGGCAGACAAGAAAAGGCGGGAAACGGCGGGCGACGCGGGGCCCGGGATCAAATTGATTGGGAAAATCCGTGAAGCGGCCTCTGAGGAAGATTCCGGCGCACCGGCAGCAGACGCGCCGATGGGAGATGTTCTGGCGAAATCCGAAGAAACCTCAAAGCCAAAATCGAAAATAACATCCCGGCCCAAATCAAAATCCAAATCCGGCGCCGACTCCGCCGTGACGCCGATGATGCAGCAATTTCTTGATTTAAAGCGAGCCCATCAGGACTATCTGCTGTTTTACCGGATGGGGGATTTCTATGAATTGTTTTTTGACGATGCGGTGACGGCGGCGGCGGCGCTGGACATTACCCTGACCAAGCGGGGCAAGCATGACGGCAATGATATTCCCATGTGCGGCGTGCCGATTCACGCGGCGGAAAATTATCTGTCCCGGTTGATCAAACGGGGCTTCAAGGTCGCCGTTTGCGAGCAGATGGAAGATCCGGCGGAAGCCAAGAAACGCGGCGCGAAATCCGTGGTCAAGCGTGATGTGGTGCGGCTGGTGACGCCGGGGACGATCACCGAGGAAAACCTGCTGGACGTCCGGCGGCATAATTTCCTGGCCGCTTTGGCGCGGGCGCAGAATAAATTCGCCCTGGCCTGGCTCGATATTTCAACCGGTGATTTCTGTGTCAGCGCAATTCATCCTGACAATCTGGATTCGGAATTGTCACGGCTTCAGGCGGGGGAGCTGATCCTGTCGGCCCAGTTGCTCGAATGTGATGATCTGGGGGACGGTCTCGCCGACTGGCAGTCCATTCTGAGCCTGGTGGAAAACAGCAGCTTTGACAGCACGCGGGCCGAACAGACCCTGAAAGAAATATATGGCGTCAGGATTCTGGACGGCCTGGGACAATTCAGCCGGGCGGAACTGTCGGCCTGTGGCGCGCTGATTTCCTATCTGGCGGAAACCCAGTGCGGCAAAATGCCAAAATTAAGCCCGCCGGTTTCGGTGGGCGAAGACGGCGCCATGATGATTGACGGGGCGACCCGGCGCAATCTGGAACTGACCCATACCCTGTCCGGGGCGCGGCAGGGCAGCCTGCTGCATACCATTGACCGGACGGTGACCGGGCCCGGCGCCCGGCTGCTGAACAGTCGTCTGAACGCGCCGCTGATGGACCATCACGCGATCAACCGACGGCTTGATCTGGTGGCCTATTTTCAGCAACATGAGGCCCTGCGCCATAAAATTCGCCAGCTTCTGAAACGTTGCCCCGATCTGGAGCGCGCCCTGTCGCGACTGTCGGTCGGCCGGGGCGGCCCCCGCGACCTGGCGGCGATCCGGGACGGGCTCACGCAGGCGGCTGACATTAAAAATATTTTTCAGGACCGGAAGGATATGCCGGGGGACGCCCTGTTGTCCCTGCCGCAGGAAATAGAACTTATTCTGGAAAATATTGGCAGTCACCGGGACGTGATTGAGCTTCTGCAACGCGCACTGGCCGAGGATTTGCCAACCATCATCCGCGACGGAAATTTCATTGCCCGGGGCTATCACGCCGCCCTCGACGAGTTCCGCATGCTGTCGAGTGAAAGCAAGCGACTGATCCTGTCCCTTGAGGCCAAATATCGCGAAATGAGCGACGTCAATGGCCTGAAAATTAAATATAACAATGTGTTGGGCTATTTTATCGAAGTAACGGCGCTTCACGCGGACAAGCTGATGAGCCCGCCGCTGAATGAGGAGTTTATCCACCGCCAGACGCTGGCCAATGTCGTCCGTTTCAACAGTAGCGAACTGGCGCGGCTGGGGGGCAAGATCGGTCAGGCGGCGGATCGGGCGTTGGCGCTGGAGCATGAAATTTACGGCGAACTGGTCAGTCGCGTGCTGCAGGACTGGCAGGCGATCAATCTGGCGTCCCAGGGACTGGCCCAACTGGATGTGGCGACCGGGCTGGCGGAACTGGCGGCGGAGAAGAACTACTGCCGCCCCGTGGTGGATGACAGCCTGGCCTTTGAGGTCGATAACGGCCGTCACCCGGTGGTCGAGGCCGCCCTGGAAAAGAACCATGAGGATCATTTCGTCGCCAATGACTGTGACCTGAACCCGGGCAACCGCCTGTGGCTGATCACCGGCCCCAATATGGCGGGTAAAAGCACCTTCCTGCGTCAGAACGCCCTGATCGCCCTGATGGCGCAGATGGGAAGCTTTGTGCCGGCGCGGTCGGCCCATGTCGGGATTGTTGACCGGTTGTTCAGCCGGGTCGGCGCCTCCGACGATCTGGCGCGGGGCCGGTCAACCTTCATGGTTGAAATGGTTGAAACCGCGGCGATCCTTAACCAGTCGGGCCGGCGGTCGTTGGTGATCCTCGATGAGATTGGCCGGGGGACGGCGACCTATGACGGGCTGTCCATCGCCTGGGCCGCGGTCGAGCATATTCATGAGGTCAACAGATGCCGGGCCCTGTTCGCCACCCATTACCATGAGATGACCGCATTATCGACAAAACTGGATGATCTGGCGCTGCATTATATGAAGGTCAAGGACTGGCGGGGCGAGGTGATTTTCCTGCATGAAGTGGCCGCCGGGGCCGCTGACCGGTCCTACGGCATTCAGGTGGCGAAGCTTGCCGGCCTGCCGAAAGTCGTCATTGAGCGGGCGCAGCAGGTGCTGCACAGCCTTGAACAGGGCGGCCAGGGGGCGGCAAAAGGCCAGAAGATGGATAATCTTGCCGATGATTTGCCATTATTTTCCGCTATACAGGCGTCCGCGGATAAAAAATCAGGCCCTAAAGAGGCTGCGCCCGGCAGCATTGAAACTGAATTATCCGGGATTAATCCCGATGACCTGACCCCGCGTGAGGCGATGGATGTTCTCTATAAACTGAAAAAGTTGCTGCATCATGAGTAGAGTGAGAAAAAGCCAGGAGATATTCAATCGGAAAGCCTTCAGGGAAAAGCTTGAGCGCATCAAGAACGAATACGCCCCGACCGACGCCCGCCCGGCCCTGATGGCGCTGTTCAAGGAATTCTATCAGCATGGCTTTGATGAAATTCAACGGCGCTGCGAATCCGGGGCGAATGGCGAACCGCTGGTATTGGCCCAGACCTACCTGACCGATGAAATCATTCTTCAGCTCTATAATGTGACGACCGAATATATCCTTCCGGTTCAGAACAGAACGTCGGGCGAACGGCTCAGCGTGGTTGCGATCGGCGGATACGGCCGCACGGACATGGCGCCCTATTCGGATGTCGATCTGTTGTTTCTGCTGCCTTATAAGCAGACTCCCTGGGGTGAACATGTCGTCGAATATATGTTGTATATGCTGTGGGATATTGGCCTGAAGGTCGGCCATGCCGTGCGCACGGTGGCGGAATCGGTCCGTTTGTCCAAACAGGATCTGACCATCCGGACGTCGCTTCTCGAATCCCGTTTTATTTGCGCCGACAGGGAATTATATCAGAAATTTCGCGATCGTTATGACAGCGAAGTCATTGACGGGACCGAACCGGAGTTTGTCGAGGAAAAACTGGCGGAGCGTGATGCGCGCCATGAAAGGCTGGGTTTCGCCCGCTATGTGGTGGAGCCCAATATCAAGGAAGGCAAGGGGGGGCTTCGGGACCTGCAGACCCTCTACTGGATTTCCAAATATATTTATGGCGTTCATAGCGTTTCCGACGTGGTGGAGCGCGGGGTCTTTTCCAAAGGCGATTACCGGCAGTTCCAGAAGGCCTATAATTTCCTGACCACGGTGCGCTTTCATCTGCATTATGTTTCGGGACGGGCCGAGGAACGGATCACTTTCGGCGTGCAAAAGACCCTGGCGGAGCGGCTTGGCTATGCGGACCGGGCGGGCCTGTCGGGCGTTGAACGCTTTATGAAGCATTTTTTCCTGACCGCCAAGACGGTCGGGGATCTGACGCGGATTTATTGCGCCTATCTGGAGGAGGAGCACAAGCGGAAACCGCGCATCCGGATGCCGCGTTTCGGGTTGAAAAAACGCAAGATTGAGGGCTTTCACATTGAAGGCAGCCGGATCACCCTGATCACCTCAGCGCAGCTTCGGGATGATCCGGTCAATTTGATCCGGATTTTCCGGGTGGCGCAAAAGCATAATCTGGATATTCATCCCCGCGCCATGCGGCTGATCCGGCAGAATCTCAACCTTGTTGACCGGAAATTGCAGAAGGATCCGGAGGCCAACCGGCTTTTCATGGAAATGCTGACGTATGAAAAAGGCCCGGGTTTCGCCCTCAGGCTGTTGAATGAGGCCGGCATATTCGGCAAATTCATTCCGGATTTCGGCCGGGTCGTCGCCCAGATGCAATATGACATGTATCATGTCTATACGGTCGATGAACATACGATCCGGGCCATCGAACTGTTGTCGGAAGTGGAGCGCGGACTGCTCGCCGAGGATCATCCCCTGGCCAACGTGATCGTCCACAAGGTGCTGTCCAGAAAGGTGCTTTATGTGGCGGTGATGCTGCATGACATCGCCAAGGGGCGCAAGGGGGATCATTCGATCCTCGGCGAGAAAGTGGCGCAAAAGCTTTGTCCGCGGCTTGGCCTGACCCCGGCCCAGACGGAGACGGTGGCCTGGCTGGTGCGTCATCATCTTGTGATGTGCCATGTGGCCTTCAAGCGGGACTTGAATGATCCCAAGACCATCGAGGATTTTTCAAAAATCATCCAGAGTCCGGAGCGACTGCGTTTGCTGCTGATCCTGACGGTTGTCGACATCCGGGCGGTCGGGCCGAAAATCTGGAACGGCTGGAAGGGGCAGTTGCTGCGCGAGCTTTATTTCCAGGCCGAGGAATATCTTCTGGGCGGCTACGTCGAAGGCGGAAACAAATACCGCCAGGACGCCATTAAGCAGGCCCTGCGCGATGAGTTGACAGAATGGACCGACGAGGCGTTCAGCGCATATTGTGATCGTTTTTACGATACCTACTGGTTGGCGCTGAACCGTGAAAATCATGCGCGAAACGCCCGGATGATCGCCCGCTCGGACCGGGACGATGAAAAGCTGACGATCAATATTCATGTCGATGAGTTCAAGGGGATTTCGGAGCTGACCATTTACGCCCAGGACCACCCGGGACTGTTCGCGCGGGTCACGGGGGCGATTGCGGTGTCCGGCGCCTCGATCCAGGACGCCCGGGTTTTCACCACCAAGGATGGCATGGCGCTGGACACCTTCTGGATTCAGGAAGCTGACGGCGGCATTTTCAAGGACAGGCATAAGCTGGAGCGCCTTAAAAAGACCATTGCACGGACGCTGGCCGGGGAATTGCTGCCGCGGGAGGAACTGGCGGCGTTGCGCAGCCGGTGCCGGACGTCGGAGCATTTTACGGTCGAGCCGCGGGTGCTGATTGATAACAAGGCCAGCAACCGCTATACCGTCATTGAGTTGAACGGGCTTGACCGTCCGGGACATCTTTATATGCTGTCGCAGGCGCTGGTGGACCTGAAGCTTTCGATCGGCAGCGCCCATATCGCCACCTTTGGCGAGCGGGCGATTACGGTGTTTTTCATCTGTGATCTGTTTGGCCATAAGGTGGATAATGAAATCAAGCTGAAACAAATCCGGACCAAGCTGATGGAAGCGTTGCAGACGGGGATAACGCCGGTGAAAAAAAAGCGCAAAAAAAAGCCGAGGATAAAACAGGTGAGCGACCCTAAACTAACGCAGGTAAAATCCTGACATGTCCATAGCAAAAGCCGTCGCGATATTCAGCAGTTTTACCTTTCTCAGCCGGATATTGGGCTTCATTCGCGACATACTTTCCGCCTCCATTCTGGGGGCCGGACTGGTTGCCGACTGTTTTTTCGTCGCGCTTAAATTGCCCAATTTTTTTCGCCGGCTTTTTGCCGAAGGGGCCTTCAGCGCCTCATTTGTGCCGGTTTTTACCGCAACCCTGACCCAGGGCGGCAAGGAAGAAGCGTTAAGTTTCGCCGAAACGGCCTTTTCCAGCCTGATTGTCGTCCTGCTGATCCTTGTCGCCGTCATGGAAATATTCGCCCCGGGGGTGATTTATATCCTGGCCGGGGGATTTAGCGATAATGCGGCGAAATTCCAGCTTGCGGTGGTCCTGACGCGAATTACCTTTCCCTTTCTGCTGTTCATCAGCCTGGTGTCCCTGCTCGGCGGCGTCCTCAATGCCCTGGGAAAATTTTCCGAGACGGCGGCGACGCCGATCATCCTGAACCTTTGCATGATCACCGCCCTGCTTTTCCTGTCGGGCTATATGGCGACGCCGGGCCATGCGCTGGCGATCTCTGTTTCCGTCGCCGGCCTGATACAGCTGGTCTGGCTCTATCTCGCCTGTCGCCGGGTCGGCTACCGGATCCGGATTGTCATGCCGCGCCTGACGCCGAAGGTGAAGGAAATGCTGATCATCATGATGCCGGCGGCGCTGGGGGCCGGGGTGATCCAGGTCAATTTGATGCTGGATATGATCATTGCCTCCCATTTGCCGGATGGTTCAATCTCGTTCCTGTTTTATGCGGACCGGCTGAATCAGCTGCCCATTGGCGTGATCGGCGTCGCGCTCGGCACCGTGTTGCTGCCGATGCTGGCGCGCAATATCGCCGAAGGGGATGAAGCGCAGGTCAGCTTTAACCAGAACCGGGCCATTGAACTTGGTCTGTTTCTGACCATCCCCGCGGCGGTCGCCTTCATGATTGTGCCCTATCAGCTAATTCATGTCCTGTTCGAGCGCAACGCCTTCACCGGCGAGGACAGCTGGCAGACGGCTTACGCCCTGATGGCCTATGCGGCGGGGCTGCCGGCCTATGTTCTGGCGAAGATTTTCAGCCCGGGGTATTTCGCCCGCAAGGACACCAGGACCCCGGTCAAATTCGCCATGGTGGCGCTGGTGGTCAATGTGGCGCTCAACCTGATCCTGATGCAGTTTTTCGCCCATGTCGGGCTGGCGATGGCGACCGCCATATCGGCCTGGCTGAATGTGGCGATGTTGTCCGGCGGCCTGATCCGGCGCGGCCATTTTCAGTTCGACCGGTCGGTCCTGGTACGGCTGGTTAAATATCTTGCGGCCAGCGCGGTGATGGGCGCCGTTGTCTGGGGCGTATCGCAGCAGATTGAGGGCATGTTCTTCGGTCCGATTACGACGAAAATCAGCGGTCTTTTGATATTGGTCCTGGCGGGCGTTGTGAGTTATCTGGCGCTTGTGCTGGCCACAGGGGCCTTAAAGCCGCGGGAGCTGCGGTTCCTTCTGAAAAGAAAAACGGCGAAATAACCGACGCGCCGCCGGGGAATGATTTTTGTTAAATGGGTCTGATCAATTGATGATATTGCGTCCTTGACCCACGGGGTGAGACAGGCCATAAAACAGCTCTTGTTGTAAATCGATAATCGGGTGTGTCCAAAACATCCTTAAGGAATATAAAATGACCGAATTCAAGCAGCGCATTTTCTCCGGCGTTCAACCCTCTGGCAATCTGACCCTTGGCAATTATCTCGGCGCGATCCGCAACTGGGTCGGCCTGCAAAAAAACTACGAAAGTATTTTTTGTGTCGTCGATTTGCATGCGATCACGGTCTGGCAGGATCCGGAAGTGCTGCGCAAGGCGACCCGGGAAGTGGCCGCCGGCATGATCGCCAGCGGCATAGACCCCAGGGAATGCGTCATTTTCAATCAAAGCCAGGTGCCCGCCCATGCGGAACTGGCGTGGATTTTCAACTGCGTGGCGCGCATGGGCTGGCTGAACCGCATGACCCAGTTCAAGGAAAAGGCCGGCAAAAACCGCGAACGGGCGAGTTCCGGGCTTTATGTCTATCCCAACCTGATGGCGGCGGACATCATGATTTACAAGGCGACTCACGTGCCGGTGGGCGAGGATCAGAAACAGCATCTGGAACTGACCCGGGACATTGCGCAAAAATTCAATAATGATTACGGGGTGGATTTCTTCCCGCTGGTTGAACCGCTGATTTTCGGCGAGGCGACGCGGGTCATGTCGCTGCGCGACGGCAGCGCCAAGATGAGCAAGTCTGACCCTTCGGAAAACAGCCGGATCAACCTGACCGACGACCGGGACGCGATCGCCCGGAAAATCAGGAAAGCGCGCACCGACAGCGAACCGATCCCGGATACGGCGGATGGTCTGGACGGACGCCCGGAAGCGCGCAATCTGATCAATATATTCGCCGCTCTCAGCGACAGGACGGTTGCCGAGGTCTGCGCCCAATACGGCGGCCAGGGGTTCGCCGCCTTCAAGAATGATCTTGCGGACCTGAGCGTTTCCGTATTGGGTCCGATTACCGAAGAAATGAAGCGTTTGTGTGATGAAAAGACCTATATTGATCAGATCCTGAAGGAGGGATCGGCAAAAGCCCGGGAAATTGCCGCGCCGGTGCTGAAAGACGTTCACAATATCGTGGGGTTCTTGCAATCTTGAAGCTGACACATTATCTTTATAATATCATATGTGGCGAGGGGCGACAGGTAAGGTATATAGTTATGAAAAAGATCACGAGATTTTTCATTGTGTTGGGGCTTGTCGGAATGGTATCCGCCTGTAGCAACACGTTTAAGTCCAATGTGTCGCGATTTCACGAGTTGCCCCAACCGCAAGGGGAAACCGTTCTGATCGTGCCGAAAGACCCGGCGCGGAATACCAGCCTAGAATTTGCCTCCTATGCGAATATGGTTGGCAGCTATCTTGGACAACAGGGATACCGGCCGGCGGGTGACGGCAAGGCCGATCTGATTGTCGAACTGGATTATGCCGTGGATGACGGCAAGGTCATGGTCAGAAGCTATCCGTCCAGCTTTTCCTTTGGCTATGGCTATTTTTACCCTTATTATTCCTATTACGGCGGATTCCACGGGTACTCCCCTTATTGGCGCTATTCCGGTTTTTATCACAGCCCGTTCTGGGGCTATTATGATCCCTATGACCGGGATGTCCGCTCATATGTCAACTATACCCGGAAACTGACCATAGCGATCCGGCCCAATGTCGCGGGGGCCAAGAATATCTTCGAGGGAACCGTGGAAAGTGTCGGGCGCAACAACAAGCTTCCCGAGCTGATGCCGCTGATGGTGCAGGCCATGTTCACGAATTTTCCCGGCACGAACGGCGCGACGGAAAAAATTGTCATTGATCTGGATAAGAATCAATAGCCTCCGGCGATTTATTCTGCGTACTGCCGGGGGGGGCAGTCAGGTGAGACGGGGAAACTGCACATTCCTCACAAAAATAATGGCGGAAATGGTCTGCTGTGAAATGATCAGATAACGACAGGGGTAGGCGGTATGCGGGCGAAAATAAAATCGGCGTTTGGCTGGATGTGGGACAGGATCACCTGGAAAGTGGCCAGACGGATTATATACGTCCTGACCCTGCTGGTTTTTTTCTATTATCTGATCGGCATGGTTATTGTTGAAAATATCAATACTGATCGGAATTTCGCCGTTGATCAACTCAGTGACGTCTCTGCCCGCAGCGCCGCGGTCGCCATGTCCGTCGCCATGATCGACCGGGAAGTCAACCAGCATGCCTGGATTTCCAACGATCCGTGGTTCAAGCCGGGGGCGGTGCTGGATAATATGGCGAATTACCAGAAGGGCATCATTGCCGCCAACGCCATATTCTCCATTGAGCTCAAGGACCAGTTGAGCCGGACCCGCGGATCAAGTCAGGTTGATGAGGATCTGCCGGAAGTGGCCAGCGGCATCAATTACGCGCCCGACAAATGGTATTGGGACCCTTCGGTGTCCCTTTTCCTGTTCGTCGCCCCGGCGGAAAAACAGTATAACAACGCCCTCAGACGGCTGAAGAATTATAATGAGCGCCTCGGACGGGGCGAAGCGACATTTGAACGGCGGGCGGATAATCTGCTGTCGACCCTGGATAAAATCTCCCTTGATATGGGATCGTCATCGGACGCCATCGTCCGCAAGGTTGAGGACGGCATCGGTTGTGTTCTGGATACCAAGGCCGACGATCTTTTTTACGACGTCAAGGGACGCTCTTATGCCTACTGGCTGTTGTTGAAAGGGTTAAGGGTTGATTTTGAAAGGGTGATTTCGGACAGGGATGTGGGCAACAGTTGGGATCAGCTTGAACAAAGCCTGGCCGCCCTGATTGATCTGAAGCCGATGATCGTGTCCAATTGCGATGCGGATGACCTGCTGTTTCAAAATCATTTGACGGCTCAGGGCTTCTACCTTTTGCGGGCCAGAACCCAGTTGAAGGAAATCACCAATATCCTGCTGAAATAAATAACAGTTGCCAAAATGCTTTTTTGAGTGGCAAAATGCATGAAACAGGACAAGGGGATATGCATGGCCGCATCGAAACAACAGGAACAAAAGTGGAAGCTTCTGGTCATTGCCGATGAAACGCCGGAATTCAAGAAAGTACTCCGTCTGGCCGCCTTGCGCGCCGTCAAGGTGAATGGCGCGATCGTTATGCTGCGGATTATCCAGCCCAGCGAATTCCAGCATTGGACGTCTGTTCGGGAAATCATGGAGCAGGAAGCGGTGCAGGAAGCGGAAGTCATGCTGGACGGCTTTTCCCGGGAAATAAAGCAACTGTCCGGCCTGGACTGTGAAAAGGTGATCCGGGTCGGCGAGGCGGGCGACGTCATTACCGAATATATCAGCGAAGACAGGGAAATCCATTTGCTGGTTTTAGGCGCCAATGTCAACGGTGATCCCGGTCCCCTGGTCAAGGCCTTTCGCGAGAAGCTGCTCAATGTCCTCCATATGCCGGTGCTGGTCGTGCCGGGAAATATGACGGATGAGGAAATCGACAGATTTGTCTGATTTGTCTGATTTGGCCATGACCCGCAAAGGCCGCAAATTTGACGCTATTTGACAATTAAGACTGATTTGCTCTTGATTTTATCCTGATCTGTCGCCATTTATAACCTGTCTCAAGGGTTTTGACCCGATAGCAACAGGAAAGATGCATGTTTATTCAGACTGAAACGACCCCGAATCCCGCCACGTTGAAATTTGTCCCGGGTGAAACCGTAATGGAAAAAGGCACCGCCTTTTATGAGAGCGCCGAGGAGGCGGCGGACTCGCCCCTGGGGCAGCGTCTTTTCGCCATCGAAGGCGTCTCGGGGATATTTTTCGGCTTTGATTTCATTGCCGTGACCCTGAAGGACCAGGACTGGAACGACAAAAAGACCGAGGTGCTCGGGGCGATTATGGAGCATTATACCTCCGGGGATCCGGTGGTGTCCGTGATGGCGGCGGAAGCGCCCGAGATTGCGGAAAATCCCGAAAATGAGGAGATCGTCGCCCAGATCAAGGAATTGCTTGAGGCGCGCGTTCGCCCGGCGGTCGCCCGCGATGGCGGCGATATTACCTATCATGCCTATGAAAACGGCGTGGTTTACCTGCGGATGCAGGGCGCCTGTTCCGGCTGCCCCAGTTCAACCGCGACCCTGAAATACGGCATTCAGAATCTGCTGAAGCATTATATTCCCGAAGTGGAAAGCGTCGAGGCGATCTGAATTCCTGACGGGGCGTCCCCTATTTGACGAAAAACGGCAATCCGAACCAATACCATCGCTTGTCCGGGCCGGGCATGGTGCAGTTGATGCGGCTGCGGCCTTCGGGCAGGGGCGCGTCAAACCGCACCTCGATCCGGTTGTCGCCGACCCGTTTCAAGTCGGCCGCCTTGCCTAAATGGGACGGATAACAGCTCAGGGCGGACAGGCCGCGGACCGTGTCATCGACGGTAAAGCCGATATGGGGCGGATTTTGCGTGATCACCGGATTGATGGGCAGAATGTCGTGGGCCGGCAGCGCCCGCGCATTTACAATCAGCCGGAAGCGGTTCATATCCGAATATCTCTCATTGAAGGCAAAGCGCGGCAGGGCGAACAGATCGTTCCTGCTGCTCGCGGCGCTCGAATATTGACCAAAGGCGGCCGTGATATTTCTTTTCTTGAGAGTGTTTTGCAGCGCTGGGTTATATTCGCCGAACGGATAGGCGAAAATCTCCGGAACATATCCCAGTTCCTTCTGATAAGTCGCGCTGGCGGCGTCAATGTCCCGGGCGGCCTGTTCCGCTGACATATAAAGCAGATGGTCGTGGCTGTGGGCATGGTGGCCGATGGTGACCAGCGGATCGCGGGCCATTTCCTGAATTTGCCGCCAGTTCAGATAGCCGGGGATATTGCGGTTCACCGGCTCGGTCGAGACAAACAGGGTGAAGGGGAAGCCGGCCTTCCTCAGCCGGGGCCAGGCATTTTCAAGGATCGACAGATAGGCGTCATCAATGGTAATGGCGATGGTGCGCGGCGGCAGCTTGACATTGGTTCGGAAAGCCTTAACGATGGTTTCCAGGGGGACAATGTTATATTTGTCCTTTTTCAGTTCCTCCAGATGGGCGTCAAACTGTTCGAGCGTGATGTTGGTGGACGGATATTTGTCTTCGCCAAACCGGTGATACATGAGGATAACCGCAGAATCCTCCGGCATTTGCGCCTGCGCCGGTCCGGCTAACGGGCAAAGCATGATGAGAAAAAGGAGCAAAATATATCGGGACGCCGAAAAGGACTTGCATAGTTTAATCATTGAAATGCCTGGCATGATAATTTGAACCGCTTTTTATCCGCAGAGTATAACAGGATATTTTTAAAAGAAAATCTTCTTAACGGACGATATTATGGTTTAGAAATGCGGAAGAATATGGGATATGTTAATTTGATTTTTTTGCAGGATTCGGGATTTATCCCGCAAGCCCCCCAAATATGCCAACGATATGTTAAGGATAATTGATGACGCAAGATATACTTTCCGACCGCGATCTGGATGTCATATTCCGCGAAGCCCGCTCCTTCAAGGGCTGGCGGGATATACCGGTTTCCGAAATCACCATCCGGGCCATGTATGACCTGTTGCGCTGGGGACCCACCAGTTTCAATTGCTCGCCGGCGCGGTTTAAAATCATCCAGAGCGCGGCGGCCAAGGAACGGCTGGCCGAATGCGTCATGCACAGCAACAAGGACAAGTTGCTGACGGCGCCCTTCACGGTGATTGTCGCGATGGACGGCAAATTCTATGAAAAGCTGCCGGAACTGTTTAAATCCTATCCCGGCGCGAAGGATATTTTTGTTGACAATGCGCCGCTTGCGCGGGAAACCGCCTTTAGAAACAGCAGCCTGCAGGGCGCCTATATGATGATCGCCGCGCGGTCGCTGGGGCTTGATTGCTGCCCCATGTCCGGCTTTGACGCCGCGGCGGTGAACGCGGCCTTCTTCGCCGACAGTGATCTCAGCGCGAATTTTATCTGCAGCATGGGCTATGGCGACCCGGCCAGTCTGCCAGACCGGGACCGGAGGATGTCTTTTGACGAGGCATGTGAAATCATTTGAAGATACTTGCGCTTGATTCCGCCCTGTCGTCCTGTTCGGCGGCGGTGATTATGGACGGTGAAATTTCAGCGGAAATTTTTGAGAGCCGGATGCGCGGCCACGCGGAGCGCCTGGTGCCCATGTGCCGGGATGTGTGCGCCCGGGCGGCAGTTGACCTTACGGATATGGATTATATTGCGGTAACCCGGGGGCCGGGAACCTTTACCGGCGTCCGCATCGGGCTGGCTGCGGCCAAGGGGCTGGCGCTGGCGCTGGGCGCGCCGCTGATCGGGCTGACCACTTTGGAGGTTGTGGCGCGCAATGCCGCCGAAGCACTGGGCGACGGTTTTCGCGGCAGGATCGCCGTCGGCCATGACGCCAGACGGTCGGAAGCCTATCTTCAGCTTTTCAGTCTGGCCGGGGGGCGGGTATCCGCGACCTCGAATCCGGCAGCGGTGCCCCTGCCAAAGGTCGGCGAATTTATCGGTGAAGAGGTCGCGGCGCTGGTCGGCACGGGGGCCGCGCTGATCAGGTCCTTTCTGACCCGGGAGGTGGCGGACCGGATGATTTTTCCTGAGATCAATGATCAGCCCAATGCCGGAACCATTGGGCGCATGGCGGCGGAAAAGCTTGCGTCGGGGGAGATGCCGCAGACGGTGACGCCCTTGTATCTGCGCGCCCCGGACGCGATCGCCGCCAAACCCGTTGTCTACCCTTTTCAAAATCGATGATTGTGGTCAGAGCCAATGATCCTGTCCTTTGACATATTCGGCATTTCGGCGGCGGGTCTGCTGTCTGAACTGCAACAGCTGTCCTTCGCGGGGCAAATGGAGCAGGTCTGGACAGAGGAAGAATTCCGTCTGCTGTTGCAGGGGCCGGGGGTGGAGGCGCTGGTGGTCTGTGAAAAGGATCAGCCCATCGGCTTTATCCTGTCGCGGCGGGCGGCGGGAGAGGCTGAAATCCTGTCGATCTGCGTTCTGCCGCAATATCGCAAGCGTGGGGTCGGCCAGCGGCTGCTGGAAAAATTCCGTACTTCACTCGATCCGTCCGATGTGACAGAGCTGTTTCTTGAGGTGCGGGAGCATAACCGGGCCGCCATCGCCTTATATGAAAGAAACGGTTTTCATGTAGTCGGGCGGCGCAAAAAATATTACGGCGCGCCGGGGCGGGAAAAGCAGGATGCGCTGGTGATGAAAAAAACGATCGGATAGCCTGTTATCCTTCCGCCCGCTTTCTTGTTCCGCTGCCGGAAACTATTTGGAATTGAGCGGCGCAGCGTGTATAGTCCAAGAAACATATCAATGATAAATTACATACAGGGTACTATAAATATGTCATCAGAAGTTGAACAATTATGCATCGAAAAAGGCATGCGCATGACGGATCAGCGCCGGGTCATCGCCAAGGTCCTGTCCGAGGCGGATGATCATCCCGATGTAGAGGAGGTTTACCGGAGGTCAACGGAAATCGACTCCCGGATCAGTATTGCGACGGTATATCGCACGGTGCGGCTCTTTGAGGAGGCCGGTATATTGGAGCGGCATGATTTCCGTGTCGAAAGCGGTGAGAACCGGGCGCGGTTTGAACTGGTGACCGAAGAACATCATGACCATCTGATTGATGTGGAAAGCGGTGAGGTAATTGAATTCCACGATGATGAAATAGAGCGACTGCAGAAGCTGATCGCCGATAAATATGGCTACAAACTGGTGGATCACCGCATGGAATTATACGGCGTGAAAAACAAGTAGCGCCATACTTTCGCCAAAAACAACATGAATGATTTTACGAAAACCCTGCATGTTTCCTTATGGACTGTAGGGTTTTGCCGATAGGTATGAAATAAGAAATATATGCGAGAATATTACAGGATACTCAAGTCACTATTTTATTTTGGCATATTGCTGCCCCCGACCATTATATTCAAGAAATTGAGGTTGCCGGGCTATAAGGCCTGGCCGCACCTGGTCCATCGTTCCATCTGCAATGCCCTGAATGTCAAGGTGAAGATATTTGGCACACCGCTTGAGGGGCCGCCAACCCTGTTTGTCTGCAATCATGTTTCCTGGATTGACATCATTGTCCTCGGCCATGTGATCAAGGGCTGCTTCATCGCCAAGAAGGATATGATCGAATGGCCTGTCCTGGGGTATTTATCGACCTTGCAGCGGACAATTTTTATCAATCGGGAACGACGCACCGATGTGCATGACCAGCGGCGCGAAATGCAGGATCGAATGCATAACGGCGACAATCTGATCCTGTTTCCCGAGGGCACGACGTCCGATGGCGGGCGGGTGCTGCCCTTTAAAAGCTCCCTGTTCGGGGTGACGGAAAACGCCATGCATCTGACGCCGGATGATCATGGCGGCATTCAGGAACTGATGGTGCAGCCGGTGACCATAGTCTATAAAAAGATCAATAACCTGCCGACCATCCGGGCCAATCGGCCAAGCGTCGCCTGGTACGGCGATATTGAAATGGGACCCCATTTGAAGGGGGTGCTGAAACTGTTGAAGATTGAAGTGGAGGTTCATTTCCATGAACCGGTTTCGCGCAATATCTTCAAGACCCGGAAAGAGCTTTCATCCTATTGTCACCGGACGATTGAAAACCGGTTGCTGGAATCGCTGCGCGGCAAGACCGGCTGAGGGAATGCGGGTCAGCCCTGGTGGCGGGAGCCGTCGGGGGAGAGTTGTTGACTCCCTATTGAAGAATGATAAAGTGCGCCGATATTTAAGACAGGCCATGCGAAACGGACCAGAAATGCGGCGATATGTATTGATCCCGTGCGGAGGCGATGGCGCAAATATGATGCAGGAACGAATGTGACGAAGAAGTTATACATTAAAACCTATGGCTGCCAGATGAATGTCTATGATACGGAACGTATGGTGGATGTCATGGCCCATGAAGGATATGAGGTCACGGAAAAGCCCGACGAGGCGGATCTTGTGGTGCTGAATACCTGTCACATTCGGGAAAAGGCGGCGGAAAAGGTTTATTCGGACATTGGCCGGATCCGGGTGCAGCGGGAAAAACAGGCCGGCAAAGACGGCAAGGCGCGGTCGGATTCGATCCTCGCCGTCGGCGGCTGCGTCGCCCAGGCCGAGGGCGGCGAGATCCAGAGGCGCGCGCCGATCGTCGATATGGTGTTTGGCCCGCAGACCTATCACCGGCTGCCGGAAATGACCCACGAAGCCGACAAGCTGAAAAAGAACGGCGAACGTCCGCGGCTGATTGATACCGACCTGTCGGTGAGCGAAAAATTTGACAGCCTGTCGAAAAAGGCGGTCAGCGAAAAGAAGACCGCTTTCCTTACGGTTCAGGAAGGCTGCGATAAATTCTGCACCTATTGCGTCGTGCCCTATACCCGGGGCGGTGAGTTTTCCCGCACATTCGAAGATGTCATGGCGGACGCCGGCAAATTGCATCAGGCGGGGGTCGTCGAGGTCACGCTGCTGGGCCAGAATGTCAACGCCTATCACGGCATGTCGGCGGCGGGCGAGGAATGGTCGCTGGCGCGGCTGATCCGGCATCTGGCGGAGAGCACCGATTTCAAGCGGATCCGATATACCACATCCCATCCCCAGGATATGACCGATGAGCTGATTGCAGTTCATGGGGAGGTCGAGCAATGCATGCCCTATCTGCATCTGCCGGTTCAGGCCGGTTCCGACAAGATCGTCAAGGCGATGAACCGCCATCATACGATCGCGTCCTACATGAAAACCATTGAGGATATTCGTAACGTCCGGCCGGATATTGCCCTGTCCGGCGATTTTATTGTCGGCTTCCCCGGCGAAACGGACGCCGATTTCCGGAAAACCATGGATCTGGTGCGTGAGGTTGAATATGCCCAGGCCTATTCCTTCATGTATAGCGCGCGGCCGGGCACGCCGGCGGCGGAACGGGAGGATCAGGTCGAAGACCATGTCAAGGCGGCGCGGCTGGCGGAGCTTCAGGAGGAACTGAACAGGCAGCAGCGCGCCTTCAATGACGCCAGTGTTGGCAAAGTCATGCCGGTCCTGCTGGAGCGGGTCGGCAAGGAACAGGGCCAGCTTGTCGGCCGCAGCCCCTATATGCAGGCGGTTTATATTGATGTCGGAGACAGCGAGACGGCGGCGCAATATTTTGGTAAACTGGTGGATATGAAAATCGTCAGCGCCGGACCGCGCAGCCTGAAAGGTGAGTTGAACCGTAGATGAGAAAAACTGAAGTTGCAAATGTTACGCTTGAGTTTGAGGATAACAGCAGCCTTCCGATCCTTTACGGTGAACATAATTCCCATCTTGCCCGCATTGAGCAGAAAACCGGCGCAAGCTTCACCACCAAGGGAAATATCCTGCTGATTGAAGGCGGCAAGGATGCCTGTGATACGGCAAAGCAGATCATTGTCAATCTGCACGATAGAGTAACGCAGGGGATGGCGATTTCCCTTGGCGACGTCGAAGGGGCGATCAGAATGGCGGACTTTCTGGATGCGCCGGGAGAAAGCAAAATTGCCGAACGCCGTAAACTGGCCAAGGGGCGGAACAGCATCCGGACCCGCAACGCGGTTATTTCGCCGCGCTCGGTAAATCAGGAGCGCTATATCGAGGCGTTGCGGGACGGCAATATGACCTTCGGCCTCGGCCCGGCGGGCACGGGCAAGACGTTCCTCGCGGTGGCGATGGCGGTGTCGCATCTGCTGGAAGGCAAGGTGGAGAAGATTGTCCTGACCCGGCCCGCGGTGGAGGCCGGGGAGAAACTGGGGTTTCTTCCGGGGGATATGCGGGAGAAGGTCGATCCTTACCTGCGGCCGCTCTATGATGCGCTGGAAAAAATGATTTCCCTGGAGCAGACCGAAAAACGGCTGGCCCAGGGGGATATCGAGGTCGCCCCGCTGGCCTTCATGCGCGGGCGCACCCTGTCCAACGCCTTTGTTATTCTGGATGAGGCGCAGAACACCAGCCCGATGCAGATGAAAATGTTCCTGACCCGCTTTGGCGAAAACTGCCGGATGGTGGTTTGTGGCGATCCGTCGCAGGTGGATCTGCCGGACGGCGCGCCGTCGGGCCTGAAACATGCGCTGGATATTCTGCATAAGATCGAGGATATTTCCTTCATTCATTTCAATGCGGATGATGTGGTGCGTCACCCGCTGGTCGGCAAGATCGTCCGGGCCTATGACAAGGCGGAACAAGGCGGAAAAACCTGATAATGATTGACCTGGATGTATCCATACAGGGGGTCGACTGGCAGGATCAGTTTCCGGAGTATGACGATTGCATAAAAGTCTGTTTTAAAACCATTGTCGAACATATGCCGGAGGGGCGGAATTTTGCCAAATTCTCGCATCTTGAATTGAGCATTCGCCTGACAGATGATTTGGAAATACAGCAATTGAACCGGCGGCACAGGGGCCAGGACAAGCCAACCAATGTTCTGTCCTTTCCGTCGCTGTCCGATGAACAGATAAAGAAGTTTTTTAAGGAGGGACGGGATATTCCCGCTTACCCCGTCGCTCTCGGCGATATAATATTCGCCCTTGGCGCCATAGAGAAAGAAGCGGCGGCGCAGGGCAAAAGCCTTGCGGATCATTTTTGTCATTTATGCCTGCATGGCATGCTGCATTTGCTGGGTTATGATCATATCGAGGATGACGAGGCCGAAGAAATGGAAGCCGCCGAAAAAATGTTGCTGTCAAAACTATCTATTGACGACCCTTACCAAGATTGAGACAATCCCGAAACCTGATTTATGATGAAACCTGAAATGGTCAGAAATTGATGAATATAGAGCATAACACAGTGGAAAGCGCCGGAGATGCGGAACCTCCTTCGGGACGACAAGACGGTTTTTTCGGCTGGGTGAAGGGCCTGTTTGCGACCGGTACCGGCGACAATTCCCTGAAGGAAAGCCTGGAAGAGGTCATTGAGGAACTGGAAGATTCAGAATCCTCTTTCGGTGAGGAAGAACGCTCAATCATCAAAAATACCCTGACCTTCCGCAACAAACGGGTGGATGACATCATGGTGCCCCGGACCGACATCATCGCGGTTGAGGCATCGTCCGGCTTTGAGGAAGTGATGGCGGTGTTTGTTGAGGGCACGACCTCGCGCCTGCCGGTTTACCGGGAAACGCTGGATGAAGTGATCGCCATGGTCCATATCAAGGATGCCTTCCGCAAGCTGGTGTCGGATCAGAACCAGAAGGAAGAATTCACCCTGCGGTCGATCCAGCGGCCGATCCTGTTTGTCCCGCCGTCGATGAAACTGCTGGATCTGCTGACCAAAATGCAGTCGACCCATATTCATATGGCGCTCGTGGTCGATGAATATGGCGGGACGGACGGGTTGCTGACGATTGAGGACCTGGTGGAGCAGCTTGTCGGCGATATTGAGGATGAGCATGACAAGGCGGTCGAGGAATTGCTCAGGGAATTGCCGAACGGCGATCTTTTGGCGGACGCCCGTCTGCCGATTGAGGATCTGGAAGACCTGTTGGGGCTTGATCTGCTGCCCGATGATCAGGATGATGATGTGGATACCCTGGGCGGCTTGTTATTTACCGTTACCGGCCATATTCCGAAGGTGGGGGAGAGCTTCCGGGATAAAAATGATCTGGAATATAAAGTCATGGAGGGGGACGCCCGCAGCATCAAAAGCATTCTGATCCGCCGGGGGCGCAACGGCGCCAGCATGAAACAGGATCAGCGGGAGCAGCCTCCGGGGGATGATAAGAACAATGATCGCGCGTGATCAGGCCATCACCGGAAAAATAACCGCAAATCTGTTACAGTGGCTCGATCGGAGAAGCAGCGCCCAACGCATTGGCCTGATGCTGCTGGCGGGCATGTTGACCGGCTTTTCCTTCGCGCCCTTTTACGCCTTTCCGCTGCTCGGGATAAGCTATCCGCTGCTTTTGCTGGTCCTGTTCCGGGACGCGCGCCGCTTTTGGGACGCTTTTTCCTTCGGCTGGTGGTTCGCCTTCGGCCAGCTTTTTATCGGGACCATATGGATTGGCGACGCCTTTGAGGTCGATGGCCGCTATCCCGGCTGGGTCGGATATTTGTCCGTCGCCTGTCTTGCGGTGTTGCTGGCGATTTACGGCGGGCTGGCGACGGGAATTCTCTGGCGTCTGTTTCATAAAAAGGATCATCGGCGGCTGGCGCTGCCCATTGCGTTGTCCTTTGTCGTGCTGTGGAATATGGGCGAGTGGCTGCGGGGGCACCTTTTTACCGGCTTTCCGTGGAACCTGGCGGGCTACACCTGGGGCTTTTCGGATATTATGCTCCAGTCCGCCGCCCTGTGGGGTATTTACGGTCTGGGACTGATGACGATTTTCTGGGCGCTTGCGCCTTATCTGCTGCTGCACAGGGCTTTTGCGCCAAAGGCTGTCCTTGGCGCGACCGGCGCGGCGGCGGTCCTTTTCATCGGCCTGGCGGCGTATGGCGTCCTGCAACTGGCCGAGCCGACCCGGTTTAATGAAGCGGTCAAGCTGAAGATCGTGCAGGCCAACATCAATCAGAAGGATAAATGGGACCCGGAAAGGAAGGCCGATAATTTCATCAAACACCTCAAGATGAGCAAAAGCGCGCCGGAGGAGGGGATAACCCATGTGATATGGCCGGAAACGGCGGTGATCTATTTTCTGGACACTGAGCCGTCACGTCGTTACCTGATCGCCGATATGCTGAAGGACAACAGTGTGCTGATGACAGGGTTTCCGCGCATCGAACGCGCCCCCCGCCTGCGGGCCTGGAATTCCTTCGTCTCCATTGATGCGGCGGCCAGGGTCAGAAACATATACGACAAGCATCATCTGGTGCCGTTTGGCGAATATACGCCGGACATTCTGAGCGAATCCCTGTCTTTCCTGGGGCTTGGCATGTTGGTGGAGGGGTTCTCCTATACTCCGGGCGACGGGTTGAAGACCCTGCGTCAGCCGGGAACGCCGCCATTTGGCGTCCTGATCTGCTATGAAATTATCTTCCCCGGGGCGGTGGTTGATCCGGCGGATCGCCCCGATTGGCTGTTGAATATCACCAATGACGCCTGGTACGGGACTTTCAACGGGCCTTACCAGCATCTGATACAGAGCAGGGTCCGGGCGGTTGAAGAAGGCCTGCCGCTGATCCGGTCCGCCGGTACGGGGGTTTCGGCGGTAATCGATTCATTCGGCCGGGTCGTGAAAAGCCTGGACCTGAACCGGCAGGGGGTAATAGTGTCTTTTTTGCCCGTAAAAAGGGATCAGGTAACGCTTTATTCAAGAAATGGTGATTGGATTTTTTTGTTTATTATGATATTCTTAAGTGGAATATCTATCCTGTTCCAAAGGCAACGAGGCAGGCATTTTTGAGATAATGCTTGACCTTAACGGGTATCGCCATTAACTGTATGCCCTGAACAAGGGGTCGGTTAATGTAGTTATTTGAGTAATTTAACAATTGGGATAGATGATGGTTAAATCAAAACCAGAACCAGTAGATGTGCATGTGGGCTCAAGGGTGCGGTTGCGCAGAACTTTGTTGGGCATGAGCCAGGATAAACTTGGCAAGGCTCTGAGCCTGACGTTTCAGCAAATCCAGAAATATGAGCGCGGCGCCAACCGTATCGGCTCAAGCCGCCTATATCAGCTTTCACAGATTCTTGATGTTCCCGTTTCCTTTTTCTTTGACGATATGCCGGCCGAAGTAACCGGCAAGGCGTCCGGCATGGCGGAAGGCGGCAAGCAGTCCTTCGAAGTCGGGCAGCTGTCGCGTCGGGAAACGTTGGAGCTTGTCCGGGCATATTATAAAATCCAGAACCCGGGCGTTCGCAAGAAACTGTTTGAAATGGTCAAGGCGCTCGGCAATGCCGCCGCCCAGGGTGATGCGTGACAAGCAGTCCCGCTGCATGATCGGTTCCACGGTAACGGGTTAACGTGATTAACCCAAAGACAATCAGGTACGCACAGTGCATATTGTGCGTGCCTTTTTTATGACTTTACGACCTGATTTTGTTGGCTACAATAAGCAGAACGCAGGGGCTGTAGATGAGCGATCTGATATATAAAATCTGCCCGAAAGGGGACTGGGACGCGGCCAGGAAATCCGGCGTATATAGCGGTTCCGCCGATGATCAGCGGGACGGCTTTATCCATTTTTCGCTGAAACATCAGGTGAGGGCGACATTGGACAAGCATTTTTCCGGGCGGGACGGCCTGCTTTTGCTGGCGGTGGCGACGGACCGCCTGAATCCTGAGGCGTTGAAATATGAAATTTCGAGAAAGGGGGAAAAATTTCCGCATTTATATGGAAATCTGTTTCCCTCGGCGGTGGTGGCGCGCTATACCATTGCCCTGAGTGATGCCGGCGGGCATATAATTGACTGTCGAGAAGACTTTTGAGGATACCGGATGGGACTGTATGATTTTGCCAAATCCCTGCTTTTTACCTTGTCGCCGGAACAGGCGCACGGCCTGGCGATATTCGGCCTGAAGCACGGCCTGGTGCTCAGTGATCATCATCAGGACGATCCGGTCCTCGCAACCCGGCTGTGGGATATGGATTTTTCCAACCCGGTCGGACTGGCGGCGGGATTCGATAAAAACGCCGAAGTGGCCTGCGCCATGCTGGCCCAGGGCTTTGGCTTTGTCGAAACCGGCACCGTGACCCCGATGCCCCAGGACGGCAACCCGAAACCGCGGCTGTTTCGCCTGAACCGGGATCAGGCGGTGATTAACCGCATGGGGTTCAACAATCTGGGGCTTGAGGTATACGCCCGGAACCTGCAACGGCGCGAAGGGCTGGGCAAGCAGGGCATCGTCGGCGCCAATATCGGGGCCAACAAGGACAGTGAGGAGCCTATTGCCGATTATGTCACCTGTCTGAAGCGGCTGTTGGGGCTGGCCAATTATTTCACCGTCAATATTTCATCGCCCAATACGCCGGGGCTGCGCAAACTGCAGGGTCGGGCGGCGCTGGATGATTTGCTGGGCCGGCTGGTCGCGGTGCGGGATGCGGCGGACTTGCCGCAAAAGCCGCCGTTGCTGGTCAAAATTGCGCCGGATCTGACGGCGGAGGAGCGCCGGGATATTGCCGAGGTCATCCTGAAACATGGCCTTGACGGCCTGATTGTCAGCAACACGACCGTTGGGTTGCGGGATCAGCTTACCTCGGAACATGCCGGGGAAGCGGGCGGCCTGAGCGGCAGGCCGCTGTTTGAAATGTCGACGGCGGTGCTGGCGGATATGCACCAACTGACCGGGGGGCGGATTCCGCTGATCGGGGTCGGCGGAATCGCCAGCGGCGAAGACGCTTATCGGAAAATCAGGGCCGGCGCCTCCCTCGTGCAATTTTATAGCGCCATGGTCTTTCAGGGACCCGGCCTGGTGCGTCATATCAAGCGGGATCTGGCCGCGGCGCTGAAGCGGGACGGCTTTGCCTCAATTGGCGATGCGGTGGGCGCGGATCATCGTTAGGCTTATCCGATCATCCGCAGCGCCACATAGGGAACGATATTGAAAAAAAGCACCAGAAGCTTAAAAGCCCCGAGAAATCCATAGATGATCCGGTCATAACTTTCCCGGGAGAGGGGGAAAAAGCTGCTCTGCAGGCGATAGACCAGATCCGGCGTTGCCAGGAGAAAGATCATCCAGAATATAAAAACGCCGAGATTGATAATCATACACCACATGAAGAATGCGGTAAGCGTCTGAAGGTCCATAATCCTTCTCCTGTCTTATAGGGAGCAGTCGGTCAGGACGGAGCCTTAACCAACTGTTTTATAGCTATAATTCAGTGCCGGCGTTTTGTCGCCGAAGGAGCCGGGCAATCACATTTTTGATTGCAGGTAATTCTGTTCACCGATCTTGTCGATCAGCGCCAGGTTGGTTTCCAGCCAGTCAACATGTTCTTCTTCTTCGGCCAGAATATCCCGCATCAGGTCGCGGCTCGCGTAATCGCTGACCTGCTCGCAATGGGCGATGCCCGCGCGCAGGTCTTTCAGGGCGTCCAGTTCAAGGTCGAGATCACCCTGGAGAACTTCCCGGACATTTTCCCCGATCCTGAGCTTGCCGAGCGATTGCAGATTGGGCAGGCCTTCGAGAAATAAAATGCGCTTGATCACCTCATCGGCATGCTTCATTTCATCAATTGATTCGTCATATTCATGCTTTTCAAGGCTTTCCAGCCCCCAGTCGCCGCACATGCGGCTGTGCAGGAAATACTGGTTGATCGCGGTCAGTTCGTTTTTGAGGATTTTATTGAGAAATTCGATGACTTTTTTATCGCCCTTCATAGCCGGTCTCCTGATAAGATTTTATCGGGATAGTATAGGCTTGGCGGGTGAAAAATGTCAAATGCAGAGGGTAAGCAAATAATTGATATTAATAATAAAAAACAGAATTAACAAGCGCCCTGCATCGCCTGGTATTCTTCGGCGCAGATGTCCCTTGCATGGCACAGACATTTGCCGCATTGCGGTTTGGCGTCAAGGCTTTCATATAGCTTGAGAATTGAAACTGCGCCCTCGACCTTTTGGGCCGCTTCGCGAACCGTTTTTTCATTCAGGGCGTTACAAACACATATATACATAAGCGGCCATCTCCGTTGCTGATAGTCCCCTTATATTGAAAGTGAGAATGATTGTCAACCACAATAATAATGATTCTCATTAAAAACAGCATGAATTTGGCAAAATAATTTTGCCCCGTTGAAAAAGGCGGTTTTATTGATTAAGTTTGAATCATTCAAAACTCCAATCAAGGATAAAGGGTATGACGGTAACAATTTTTCATAATCCAAAATGCAGCAAGTCGCGCCAGACTCTGGCGCTGCTGGAGGAACGGGGCATTGCGCCGACGATCGTGCACTATTTAAAAGACGCGCCGAGTATTGAAAAGCTGTCGGAAATTCTTGATCTGCTGGGATTTGAACCGCGGGAGCTGATGCGCCGGAACGAACAGGAATATGCCGACAATAATCTGGCGGATGAAAGCCTGAGCCGCGATCAGCTGATTCAGGCGATGCATGATTTCCCGCGCCTGATTGAACGGCCGATTGTGCTGGCGAATGGCAAGGCGGCGATCGGTCGCCCGCCGGAAGCGGTGCTGGACATCCTGTAGAGCGGACCCTGTTCCGCGCGCTTCTGAATCAGTCACGCGCCCTATTCGCCGCCTGTTCCACCTTGGGATATTCCCAGGCGAGGGTTGCGGCGCGGGCGGCGAGAAAAATGCAATAACTCAGCCACAGCCCGTGATTTCGCCAAAGGGGCAGGAAAACAACCAGCGACAGGCCATAGATCAGGGTCGACAGTATCATGCCGTTGCGCATGGATTTTCCCGCTGTGGCGCCGATGAAAATACCGTCGAACTGAAAGCTCCAGATCGAAATCAGCGGCAGAAGAATAACCCAGATGATATACTGGCCGGCGGTCTCCCTGATCGCGGCGATATTGGTGAGCGTATTGATGATAATATCGCCGAAAATAAAATAGAAAAAGCTGAACAGACCGGCGGTGATCAGGGCCCATTTGCTGGAGATGATCACCGCCCGGCGCAATCCCCGGCGGGACCGGCGGCCGATTTCCTTGCCGACCAGAACTTCTGCCGCCTGGGCGAAGCCGTCGAGCCCGTAGGAGGTCACCATCTGCAGATTCATCAGAATGGCGTTGGCGGCGAGGATTTCATTGCTCATGGTGGCGCCCAGAATGGTGAAGCTGGCCATGGCGCCGGTCAGGCAGGCGGTGCGGATAAAAATGTCCCGGTTGAGGGTGAACAGTTTGGCGAATTCGCCGCGATCGAAAAGGCCGTCGCGGGCGAGGGGATGCCAGATGCCATGATCGAATTCCTTGCGGCAATGGCGGGTAACCAGATGCAGGCCGAGCAGACTGGCGAGAAATTCCGCCACAATGGTGCCGAGCGCCACGCCGTCGACATCCATCGCAAAACCATAAACAAACAGGAAATTCAGCAGAATGTTGCTGATATTCATGAAAACCTGAATCCACAGCGCTTCCTTGGCCTTATGCAGGCCGAGCAGCCAGCCGACAGCGACAAAATTCAACAGGGCGAAAGGCGCCCCCCAGATGCGAATGAGGAAATATTGCCGGGCCAGTTTTTCCACCGCCGGATCGGCACCGGTCAGGGCAAAGGTCAGCCCGGCGACCGGCCATTGCAGCAGCATAAAACCAACCCCGAGGGCGAGAGCGCAGAGGGTTGCGCGCAGATAAATCGCCGGAATGGCCCTGTGGTCCTGTCTGCCGTTGGCCTGGGCGGTAAAGCCCGTTGTGGCAATCCGCAGGAAATTCATGCTATTATACAGAATACTGATGATCATGGCGCCGAGGGCGATTGCGCCAAGATAGCGCGGGTCGGGCAGATGCCCCATGATAAAGCTGTCGGCCAGACCGAGCAGGGGGATGGATATATTGGCGATTATGGCGGGAACGGCGATGCGCCACATTTGGCCGGAAAGTGTTTTTTCTGTCATGGAAGGATACTCGCCCAGTATTTTTTAACTGCAAAAGCAATCTGATCTATTTATTGTATTATTTCCAGAAATATTTTGAATTTGAAAGCTATCGGTTTATTTCGTGGAAACAATCGTATTCGCTTGCAACGGCAGGCAAAAAAAATTAAGAATTGGCAGGCGCATACCGTTAATTATACAATAAAATATTGTATTTAAAATTTTATAGACACAATTATGTTGTATTATGAACTAAATAACACTAATGTCATGAGTACTTGTTTTTCAGGAAAAGTGATTTATCTGCAATAAAAGTGAAGTTTTAAGAATAGTGAAATTTCAATAATAGTTTAAGACTAAGGACATAACATGAGCGGACAATCCTCTGCGGATGCAAATGGCAAAACGATCCAGGAACTGGATTCCGTGGTCGTTCGGTTTGCCGGCGATTCCGGCGACGGGATGCAATTGACCGGAACCCAGTTTTCGGTGGCGACGGCGCTTGAAGGCAGCGACCTGTCGACTTTTCCCGATTTTCCCGCCGAAATCCGGGCGCCGGTCGGGACGACCTTCGGCGTTTCCGCCTTCCAGATCAATTTTGGCTCTGTCGAGGTTTCCACCGCCGGCGACGAACCGGATATTCTGGTCGCCATGAATCCGGCCGCCCTGAAGGTCAACCTGTCGAACCTGCGGGTCGGCGGGCTGATCATTCTGGACGAGGCCGCCTTTAGCGATAAAAACCTGCGCAAGGCGGGATATGAAGCCAATCCGCTCGACGATGACAGCCTGTCGCAATATGAAGTGCAGCGGATCGATATATCGAAAATGACCATTGAGGCGGTGAAGGAATTCGGCCTCGGCAACAAGGACGCCCTGCGCTGCAAGAATATGTGGACGCTGGGTTTGCTGCTGTGGATGTTCGGCCGCAAACGGCAGCCGATCATTGACTGGCTGGATCAGAAATTCGCCAAAAAGCCCGAGGTGGCGCAGGCCAATATCGCGGCGCTCAATGCCGGGCACGCCTTTGGCGAAACGGCGGAAATGTCCTCCAATCTGCGCAGTTACCAGATCAATAAATATCCGGAAAAGTCGGGAACCTACCGGACGGTGAACGGTAACCAGTCCTTGTCCTGGGGTCTTCTGGCGGGATCGCAACTGGCGGGCCTGAAGCTTGTATTGGGATCTTATCCGATCACGCCGGCCTCGCCCCTGTTGCATACCCTATCCGGCCTGAAGGAATTCGGCGTGGTCACATTTCAGGCGGAAGACGAAATCGCCGCCATCTGTGGCGCGATCGGCGCCTCGTTCGCCGGCGGGCTGGGGCTGACGACAAGTTCCGGTCCCGGCATCGCGCTCAAGACCGAGGCCCTGGGCCTGGCGATCAGCACGGAGCTTCCCCTGATCGTGGTTGATATTCAGCGGGCCGGGCCTTCGACGGGGCTGCCGACCAAAACCGAACAGTCCGACCTGTATCAGGCGGTCTGGGGCCGCAATGGCGACTCGCCGCTGGTGGTGCTGTCCGTGTCCAATTCGACGGACGGCTTTGACGTGGGGATTGAAGCGGTGCGCCTGGCGACGAAATATATGACTCCGGTCATGGTGCTGTCCGATGGCTATATCGCCAATGCGTCGGAGCCGTGGCGGATCCCGGACATCAACGATTATCAGCCTTTCCCGGTGAAGTTTTACCAGGACCCTGAAGGCTTCCATCCTTATCTGCGGGATCCGCAGACCCTGGCCCGGGCCTGGGCCAAACCGGGGACGCCGGGTTTGATGCATCGCATCGGCGGTATTGAAAAGGATTATGACAGCGGCCATATCTCCTATGACGCGGCCAATCATCAGAAAATGACCGATGTCCGCAAGGCGAAAATTGACAATATCGCCCATGATATTCCGCCGCAGGAAGTCTCGTTTGGCGAAGCGGGCGGCAAACTGGCCATCGTCGGCTGGGGCTCGACTTTCGGCGCCATTCATCAGGCGGTCAAGCGGGCGCGGAGCAAGGGACTGGACGTATCCCATATCCATCTGCGGCATATCTGGCCCCTGCCCAGGAATCTGAATGACCTGTTGAAATCATATGACAAGGTGATCGTGGCGGAAATGAATGTCGGCCAGTTGAACACGTTGTTGCGCAGCCAATATCTGCTTGAAACGGCGCTTTTGTCAAAGGTGTCCGGACAGCCGTTTAAAATTGCCGATATTACAGAGGCGATTGACCAGAACCTGGGAGAAAGCAAATGAACAATCAGGTTGAAGTGAAAAAAATGTCGCCTAAGGATTTTGAAACGGATCAGGAAGTCCGCTGGTGCCCGGGGTGTGGCGATTACGCCATCCTGAAAGGGGTTCAGATGGCGCTCTCCAATACCGGGGCGACGCCGGAAAATACCGTATTCGTCTCAGGGATCGGCTGTTCTTCCCGCTTTCCCTATTATGTCTCGACCTATGGCTTCCATACCATTCACGGCCGGGCGCCGGGATTCGCCACCGGCATCAAGCTGACCAATCCGGATCTGGATGTCTGGCTGGTGACCGGCGATGGCGACGGCCTCAGCATCGGCGGCAATCACATGCTGCACGCCCTGCGCCGCAATGTCGATATTCAGATCATGCTGTTCAACAATGAAATTTACGGCCTGACCAAGGGGCAATATTCCCCGACGTCAAGACCGGGCCTGAAGACTCCGTCGAGTCCGATGGGCTCCGTTGATGCGCCGCTTGCCCCTTGTGTTTTCGCCTTGGGCGCCGGCGCGCGCTTTGTGGCGCGGGCGATTGATACCTCGCTGAAGGAACTGCCGGTGACCCTGGCCCGGGCCAAGGAGCATAAAGGCGCGTCTTTCGTCGAAATTTTCCAGAATTGTATCGTCTATAACGACAAGGTCTTCGAGCATTTCACCGAGAAGAAAACAGCAAAAGACACCCAGCTTCATGTCAAGCATGGCGAAAAGATGATCTTCGGCAAGGACGTGCGGAAAGGGCTGCGGTTTAACGTGGAAAAAATCGCCCTTGAGGTGGTCACCATTGGTGAGGATGGCGTTACCGAGGATGATATTCTGGTGCATGACGAGACCAGCCGTCATATGGCTTTCATGCTTTGTGAGCTGGAAGCGCCGGATTTCCCGGTGGTCTGCGGCGTGATTTACTGCAACCCGGCCGAAAGCTACAACGAGTCGGTGCATTATCAGATCGAGCAGGCGAAGGCGGCGAAAAAGGCCGACCTGAACGCCCTGCTGCGGTCCGGCCGGACGTGGGAAGTGGCGTAAAACTTTCCACAAATATGAAATTTTTAAAATGCATCGGATTTCCCGGTGCATTTTTTTTGCTAAAATGGACTGCAGGATTCTGATCCGATCTGCGTATAATGCATTAGAACAGTTGAAAAAAGGGCCTGAAGATCCTGAAAGGGACAGAAACCATACCGGACCATTTTCCGGATGAGCAGTTGATGATCCGCATCGGGAATGGGGACAGGACGGCTTACAAGATGCTGGTTGACCGGCATCTGCGGGATTTTCTTGCCTTTGCCGCCCGCATAATCGGTGACCGGACAGAGGCGGAAGACGTGATGCAGGAAGCCTTCGTCCGGGTCTGGAAAAATGCCGGGAAATGGGATCAGGGGCGCAAGGCGCGTTTTACAACATGGTTTTACCGGATTGTCATGAACCTGTGTATTGATACGCAACGCCGGCGCAAACCCGCGTCGGATATTGATGCGGCGGCCGAAATGGCGGCCGGCGGCCCCTTGCCCGATGACCAGTTGAGTGACAGGCAGAAAGCGGGGCAGGTCGCCGAGGTCATGAAAATGCTGCCCGAAAGACAACGGCTGGCCATGACGCTTTGCTATTTGCAGGAACAGGGCAATAAGGAGACGGCGGAAATTCTCGGCGTCAGCATCGGCGCCCTTGAATCCCTTCTCGTTAGAGGGCGGGCGCGGATGGCCGAGTTGCTGCAGGATCATAGGGACGAGCTCCTGAAGGAGAAAATGAGATGAGTGAAATAGATCTGGATGATTATCTGAGAGCCTATCGGGCCGAAACGAACCGGGAGCCGCCGCGTCGGTTGATGGACAGAATCCTTGCGACGCCTGATCTGGCGTTGTCTGAATTCGTGGGGGATCAGGCGGAACCGTCCGTCTGGGGCAATCCCTGGCGCTGGTTTGACATGGCCCTGCCAAGGGCCGTCGGCTGGGCGCTGACCTGTTTCCTCGGGGTGTATCTGGGGCTGACGTCGGCGGAGCAGGGCGTGAGCCCGGGGGAGGAGACCTATTATATGTATGAACAGGCGCAGTTTATTCTGTATGAGGATATTATGGCGGGAAATTCAGGTGATGAGGGTGCTGATCAATGATGGAAAAGGTGAGAAAAATAAACTGGATCAATGTCGTTTTGTTCTTTTCCCTGGCGTTGAATTTCTTCGTGGCGGGGTATCTGGCGTCAGATATGAAAATGCTGCGGAACCTGACGGCAAAGAAGGTCATGCATCATCGGCCGGAAATCAGAATTGTCGATTATTTCCCGGTTGAGCAACGCCGGGAATTGCGTCGCCTGATGTATGAACAACGGGAAAAAATCAAACCGGCAAAAATTGATGTTTTCGCCAGTCAGAGAAAAATTCTCGAAATTATCGCCATGAAGGACGTGGATGAAGCCCAACTCAGGCAGGCCCTGGAGGATTACCGGAGCGCCAATGTTCAGTTCCAGGATACGGTCAATGACATCCTGGTCAGGGTGATCATGCAAATGGATTACCCGACCCGCCAGGAAATCTATCAGCGGGGCCAGCGTTCCCATGAACGGCGGAACAGGCCCTAGCAGGCGGCCGAAAAAAGCTATTTTTATTGTCGTTTCGGGGGCATTCCGGGCGAGCGGTGATGAGCCGCGAGGGAACGGAATCCCGGATTGAATATGGCTAATTCATTGAAATATATTATTGATTCCCGCCTGCGCGGGAATGAGGGGGAGAGTGCGGGAATGAGGGGTTGGTTATCCCCTTGCAAGAAGCTGAATATTACGCGCATTCCAAGGCGCCATTAATGTTTCATTATTGATTTTGGCTTATAGTGCGCTCGAAAAAAGATTTATGCAGTAAAAGTATATGTATGACTTGTTCGTAAAATTTTTGAGTGTGTTTTTTCCCCTGCTTCTGTGTCTTTCGTCCCCGGCTCTGGCAAAGAATGTCGAGCAAGATGAAAAGTCGTGCCTGACGGCAATTGAAGGCGTTGAAATAATTTCAAGCGAGCAACTCATTGCTTTGGTGCAAAAAGAAGAGCGGTTTGTCATTCTGGATGTGCGGCAGGAAAGTGAATGGCTGGCCGGTCATATTGACAGTTCGGTGAATATTCCGGTGGCGGCGCTGACCGAAAAGGCGCTTTCAGAGCTGGTTGAAAAAAACGAGCCCGTCATCGTTTATTGTGACGGTATTTCTTGTCACAGATCCATGGAGGCGGTTAAGAAAATAATATCATTGGGGTGGAAAAATATTTTCTGGCTGCAGGGCGGATTGGCGGAATGGGGTCGCCAGGGGTATCCCCAGGTCAAGGGTCTGAAGTAGCCGGATATTATAAAAAAGGTGGCCGTCATTATTTCGAAGAGAACACTATATAAGCTTTTATGCAGTGTAAAACTCAAAACAGCATTATATAGCATGTTGCTGTTTATGGGCCTTATTTTCCTTGGCGTGCATTTTTATATCATTTCGAGATATACCACCCTTATCCAGGAAAGTGAATCAAACCTGAAATCCAGCGTCATTCAGTCATTGGTCCGGGAAAGGCTTGTAGCCCATCATTATCAGGAAGCCCTGATTATTGAAAAAGTCGCCAGCGATCCGCTGTTCAGAAACGCATTTATCACAGAGGACAGGCAGGATGTTCAGCGGCAACTCAAGGCCGCCGTTTCCAAAAGCGCAATTCTGATGAGCAGGCTGGACATCCTCGAAATGCGGGCGCTGGATTCAGATTATAACCTGCTGGGCGTCTGGCGGTCGGACAGACAGGAACCGATATTGACCGGCGAAATTCTGTCGCTTCAGAAACGGATGCCCCGGGCGGAACGGTTAAAGATACAAAGCCATTTTATCACTTCCGAGGCCGGCAACCCGGTGCATATCCTGATTTTGCCGATTGGCGCCGTTCGCAATTACGGCTTTCTTGTGTTCATGACCTCTCCTTTGGCCAGCCTTGAAGGCATGGGTGAGTTTATCAATGCGGAAGTTGAGGTCTTTAGTCCGACCGGGGAAAAACTCATCGCCAGCAACCCCGGCGCGGCGGACTATGATCCACAAGCAGTTGACACCGCATCAGAGATGGCGACGATCGAGATCCCCATCTCCCTTGTCGAGGGCGAGAGGTTTCTGAATATTGTCGCTCGCTACAACAACAAGGCGGCTTTGGACCAGCAAAACAACCTCCATTCTTTCAGCATATTAACGGCCCTGCTGGGAGCGCTTGTTTCCTTTTATATTGTCTCCTACATTCTGAACATAAGCATGTTTCACCGGATTCGGGAAATATCACATACCATGGCGAAGATTGTCAGAGGCAGGACCAATGTCCGGTTACCCGCGGCGCAAGATGATGAGCTTTCCATGATTCGGGAACAGCTTGCCAGGGTTGTCGCCCATGAGGCGGAAAAAAACCGGCTTCATAATGAATTGGTGATCGCCCGTAAGGAAGCAGAAATCTCCAATATGGCCAAATCCGAATTTCTGGCGAACATGAGCCATGAACTCAGGACCCCGTTAAACGCGATTATCGGCTTTTCCGAACTGATGACCTGTGATTATATGACGACTGATATTGAGGGAAAATATAAAGAATACGCCCATGATATTCGGGACAGCGGCGTGCATCTTCTGAATATTATCAATGATATTCTTGATCTGTCGAAAATCGAATCCGGCAGTATGGTTTTAACGGTGGAAGAAGCGGATATTCAGGAAATCGTTGAACGCTCAGTCCGGCTGGTGACGGTTGCGGCGGAGAGCAAGAATATTTCCATTGCCAATAATCTGCCCGATGGTTTGCCGGTTATTTTCGTTGACAGCAGAATGGTCCAGCAGATGCTGATCAATATCCTGACAAATGCGGTCAAATTCACCCCGGACGGCGGTAATATTGTGGTCAACGCCGGGGTGGAGGACGACGGAACATTCCGTGTCGCTGTTTCGGATAACGGTGTCGGGATCGAGGAAGATTATCTTGAGAATGTTCTTGCGCCCTTCAGCCAGGTCGATGGCTCTTATACCCGGGAGCAGGAAGGAACCGGCCTTGGGCTTGCGCTGGTGAAGGCTTTTATCGAACTGCATGGCGGCAAACTGTCATTGGAAAGCGCGTGGGGCGTGGGAACGACGGTTTTTCTGGATTTTCCGGAATCCTGTTTGTCGCCAAATGACAATAATGCCGAGGTTGAAGCGGAGGCGGCCGATCTTCATTTGGCGCGCGGCGGCGTGAAATAGAAGCGGTTCAATCCGGTCGGATGTTGCTTTAGTTATTCTGCAACAGAGTATTGTTGATGATGGTTCTTAATTTCGCCGGCAGGATGGGCTTGTGGAGCAGGATATGGCCGCTTTCCTGCGCCTGGCGCATGCGATCCCTGGCGGTATCGCCGGTAATAATGACGGCGGGGATGGTCTTTTTCAGCAGTTTGTTAATGGCGGTGATGGCTTCCGCGCCGGTGCGCCTTTCGCGCAGTCGGAAATCGGTAATGATCATGTCCGGGCTGAACTGATTTTGACGCAGATAGCTCAACGCCTCTTTCTCGGCCTCGAAAGGCGCAACCGTATGGCCCCATTTCGCCAATAGCTGCGACATGGCGTCCAGCGCATCGCTTTCATCATCAATCAGGATAATATTGCCGGTTTCCATTTTCAGGTTAACCTGCTGGGTGCGGGTTGTCGCCTGTGACGGCAGGCGGCTCGACAGGGGCGCCGTGATCAGGAAGCTGGTGCCGCGGTTGATGGTCGAGCGAACCTCGATTTTATGATCCAGCAGCTCGCACATACCCTTGACGATCGACAGGCCGAGCCCCAGCCCCTTGTGCCGGTCCCGTTCCGGATTGTTGATCTGGTAATATTCGGCGAAGATATGGTCAATCAGATGGTCGGGAATGCCGATGCCCGTATCATGTATTTCGATCCTGAGGCTGTTGCCTCTTTTGCGACAGCCGACCAGTATTTTACCGTCCCGTTCCGTATAGCGGATGGCGTTGCTCAGCAGGTTGCTGAGAATCCGGTCGATCATATGGGCGTCGCTTTCGATGATCCATCCGGCAAGAGAGAATTTGAGATGAATATTCTTCGCCTGGGCCAGCGGGGTATATTCCGCTTTCAGGCTCTTGAAAATATCCTCCAGCGACAGGGCGGTCACATGGGGCGTGATGATTCCGGCGTCAATTTTCGAAATATCGAGCAGGTCGTTCAGTTGTTCCCGGAGATTGTCAGAAGTCCGTTCAATTTTCTGCAACAGAATCTGTTGATCCCTGTCGGTCAGTTTCTTTTTCAGGGCCTCTATAAAAAAGCCCATGGCGTGAAGCGGTTGGCGCAGGTCATGACTTGCCGCGGCGAGAAAGGTTGACTTGGCGTCACTGGCGGAGATCGCCTTGTCCTTCTCCCGCCGCAGGTTGCGGACCAGATCGGTATTTTCAAACCGCAAGCGGATCGACTGCAGAAGGGATTTATGGATCACCAGACTGAAGGCCAGATTGATCGCCAGAAAAACAAGGCAATAGACGCTGGCGGAGACATGCATGTCGCCGCCAAGGCTGTAATAGCGATAGGCGAGGCTGGTCATAACCGGGATCGAAAAGGCAAAATAGCTGGGCACAAAGGCGGCAAGGCCGGGGCCGGAGCCGGCGGTGACGCCAAACAGAACGACGGTGATAAACTGCATCACCGCGGCGTCGCCATAAGGCGGGAAAAAATATCCGACCGCCCCCCAGGCCGTGCCCGACCAGGCGGCGAGCAGGATGTTAAGCACCCCCAGCAATCTCAGCTCAATATCATGCCGGCGCTGAACATAAAACAGAACAAGCCGCATGACGGAGGGGAAATTCACCAGGACGAACCAGGTGATCAACATCGGGTGCGGGACAATATCCCACAGGTAATAGGTTGTCAGAAAAGACAGAAAAAGCACAATGACAAGTATGATCTTGACCTGCTGAGAGGTCAGATTGATCTGCTCGGATAATATCCGATAGGATAAAGGAGGAACTGCTGCTTCCGTCGCCATTGTTTTTCGCACTCGGTTAATATCCCCAATCCGGGGCGGGTTGATGGCGGTCAGATTATCTCAAATCGCCGCCGGATGAAATAGCACAAACCTTCTAGGTCGTATCGACATTCATGGAAAGGTCCGTGATCCGGGTCGGCGCGGCGTCGATAACCACAATTTTGCCAATGGTGTTTTGTGGGTATTATGCAGCGGTGCCCGCTGGTGTGACCTTCCCGAACATTATGGCAAATATAAAACGGTGCACAAACGTTTCACCCGATGGGCTCCGGCGACAAATAAAAGATCAGGGGGCCATTGCCAATATACCCCACAAATCCAATCGAAAGGATTCCTATCCTTTTGATTAGCAGCTTTACAGGGAGCGAAATCGTGTGGAGAGGTTCTTCAATAAAATCAAACGCTTCCGGCGGATCGCCACCCGATATGACAAGTTGGGGCATCATTCCTGGCAATGATAAAAAATCAGACCTTTTTCAGCCGCCTGCTAGAAATGGACAATCAGGCTCGCGACCCAGCCGGAGCCGCTGACGCTGTTGCCCGACAGCTTTATGCGATATTCGGCGGTCAGGTCGATATAGGAACGATAGGCCTCATATTTTGTCTCATTGAAATAGATGCGCAGGTTGAGTCCCGGTCCGGCCTCCAGCAGATCCGCCTGTTGAAAACTGTCCTGTTGCCAGCTGGCCTGTCCCGTCAGGCGCGGCTGGAGAACAAGCCCCTCCGTGAGCCGCCAGTTGAGGCCCGCCGTCAATTGGCCGGTCAGATAAATATCCGGATCGGCGGGATCGATCAGCGCCGCGTCGAGATAGAGGCTGTAGCTCCACCAGCGGCGCGCTCCCGCCTGATAATCTGTCTGATGGTCGCGGAAATATCCCGCCCGGATCATCCAGTCATTGCGGGCGAAATCGCCGATCTTGATCAGGCGTTCAGCGGACAGGATCAGATTATGAGCCGAAAAAGGTTTGATCCGTGCGCCAAAGCCGGCCTGAAAACTGTCCGGTTCGGCGGCGAAGTCATCCCGGGGCATGGCGGACAAGAACCGGCCGTAAATCTGCAACCGGCGGCCGTTCCGAAAGCCGACCCGGGGCGGTTGATAGCTGAGCTCGAGACCGACCTGCGACTGGCTGAGGTCGGGTCCGGTCAGGGGGCTGGAAAGACTCGATTTATCCCGATGAATAATGTAACCCGTTACGTCAAAACGATTTTCCAGTTGCTCCACCTCCCGCCGAAGGGCAAAGGGGGCGTCCATGTCAGCATATTGATCAAGGGCGACCTTGAAATGGCGGACCGCCTGCGGGTTCCGGCCGATGATCTTATAGGCGTAGGCCAGTTGCAGGCGGATATGTCGCTGCGCCGGCGACAGGGCCAGCGCCCGTTCAAAATAACCGATGGCCGTCTTATAGTCGCCCTTTTGATAAGCGGCATAGCCCAGATTGGCGGCATGACGCCAGTCCGCAGGGCGCGCAACGGATGAAAGCGACAGGGGTGCGGATTTTTTCTGCGGTGATTTCCCTGGGGCGGATTTCCCTGGCGCCGGGCGTCTGTCTATTGGCGTCCTATAGGCGACCAACGTGACGGGCGGGACAAAATCAGAGTGGAGGAAAAGGCCGGATCGGGCGACTGCCCTTCGCGGCGGCGGAACAAGGAGTACTGTGCGCGGAACCGCAACCGGAATCGAAACCGGAATTGCAACCGCAACGGCAACCGCAGTCTTTCTGCTGCGCGCGGCCATTTCCTGATGGGGATAATTGCGGAAATAGGCCCATTCTCTTTGGGCGTAATCGGTTTGTAAAAATAACCACAGGGCGGCGGTAAGGCTGGTGTTCCCCCCGAATATCAACAGCAGGAATTTAGTCTTGGGGCTCATGGCCAATTCCCTGAAGGCTGAGAAAATCTGTAAGATCCCGGTCGCTGATATCCCCCTGTTCCACGAGAATTTGGCCAAGCTTTATCGCCCTTCCGGTCTGCTGGCGCAGGGCGGCGTCAAGCTGGTCGAGGGTGATCAGCCTGTGGTCGATCAACAGCTCGCCCAACCGTTTGCGATACGGGGATAATTGCCGCTGATCGGGAAAGCTGTGGTCGGTTTTGTCCCAGACCAGGGGGATGTCGAACAGGATATGCCTGCTATAGAGATAAATCGCCCTTAAGGCGGCAAAAAAGTTGAGCATATTGCCCCAGAGCTGGCGGGGCAGGGATAAAAGGCCGCTCAACCCGCCATAAATCCGGCCGGTGAAGAAGACCCGGTGCAGGGCCCGGTTGACTAGAAAGACAAGATTGGCCCACAGCAGATATTCCAGCGGCTCGCCCCTGCGGACCAGAGGCGGATAGCGCCAGCCGTCAGGGAACAGTCCTTCGATCAGCCAGACCAGCAGGATATTGAGGACAATGAAATAGGCCGCCATCGATAAATGAGCGGTGAGGATGCCTTTGCGGTCGCGAAACAGGGCGTATTTCATCGCCGGCGATCCCCGCCATTTTTGACGGCGCCAGCCCTGAAGGGCGATTCCGGTCAGCCAGCGGCTTTTTTGCCGGATGACGGCCGGGACGTTATCGGGGAAAAATTCGCGGGTGGCGATGATGTCATGGGGGCCGGCCCTGAAGCGGGCGAAAATCAGCCGCAGGTCCTGTTGCTTAAGTCGCAGCGCCAGGTCGTAATCCTCGGTCAGGTTGGACGGGTCAAAGGGGGCGGCGCGATGCTGGTGACTGAGCGTGGCCAGCGCCCGGCGGCTGAGGGCGGTGCCGACCCCGGCCGACGGCACATGGCCGGTCAGGCTTTCCCGTACCACCAGTTCCTTGATATGGTTTTCGGCGAATTCATCCTGATAATGGCCGCCGGTCAGGTCACGCCACGGCCGCTCAAGGGGAATCACCGGGATCTGCACCATATCCTTGCGCGGGATCAGGTGGTTGTAGAGCTTTAATTCCAGCGGATGGACGATGTCCTCCGCATCATGCAGGATATAACCGGCAAATTGTAGCCCGCTGCGCTGCTCGAAGGTGGTAATTTTCCGATAGAGCTGGTTCAGGCAATCGGCCTTGCTGGTCGGGCCGGGGCGCTCCAGCACCAGACAATGCAGCTTTTTATGGCCGGGCAACAGCCGGGTGACCGCCTGGCATGTCTCCGGATCATTGGGATAGCAGCCGACAAATATGTGATAATTTGTGTAATTATAGCTGGACAGGGTATTTTCCAGCATGGCGCCGATCACCCGGGCTTCGCGCCAGGCGGGAATCATCAGGGCGAAAGGCTGTTCATCCTTTAAAAGCAGGTCCTGGGCCCGAAAACGGCGATGTTTCCGATAGACAAATATTCGGCGCCTGAATTTATGGATAAGATAATAGAGATCGACAAAGGCGTCATCGACATTGCTGATCAGGATCAGCAAGGCGATCAGCATAAAAGCCAGTTTGAGAAAAAACAGATAGCTTGTGAATAGAACCAAAATGGATATGTCCCCCCGCGATCAATTGAATTGATGATATATCTGGACAGGATTTATTATTTTGGGTTGTGGTTAAGTATAGATTATCTTGCGGGAGAAGGCTATGGCGGATTTGTGATCCATGAGAGACTGGCCGTCAGAGCGCAAAAAAGGCGCCGGTTTTATATGCCGGCGCCTTTATTTTAAGCTGTTGAACCTTATAGCCTTATACTTTACCGTTGCGCCGCCGCCAGGCGGTGAACCCCCAGCCAAGGCCAAACAGGCCAAGCATGGGCGGCGTCGCGATATTGACAATATAGAGCGTCATTTCATCCGTTGCCGACAGAGTCATTCCATTATTGCTCAGGGTTGCGCCGCCGTAATTAAACGGATCGCCGGTGTAAGCAATAATCAGTTCAATGATATAGCTGCCGAGACCGGGGAAATTGCCGCCGCTGGCCGGAAACAGGCCGATGTTGCCGGCCATGACATTGAACAGTTGCAGCTCATCGCCAAGGCTGATCGTCCCGCCATCCTCAAGCTGTAATTGCCAACTGACATCAAAAAGCTCATCAAAGGCGGCGCCGCCGATCTCGCCCTCAATATCGCACAGGGAAATTGACGCCAGCGCCGATGAACTGAAGGAACAGCCGTCCAGATTAAAGTCATTGCCGAGATAAATGGTCTGATCCGGTCCGGCCTCGGCAATCAGGGGTGTTGTATTGGTTGGATCGGTTGGATCGGTTGGATCGGTCGGATCGGTCGGATCGGTTGGATCAGTCGGATCGGTTGGGTCCGTTGGATCTGTCGGGTCAGTCGGATCAGTCGGATCAGTCGGATCAGTCGGATCAGTCGGATCGGTTGGATCCTTTGGATCAGTTGGGTCAGTCGGATCGGTCGGATCAGTCGGGTCCGTTGGATCAGTCGGGTCGGTCGGATCGGTTGGATCCGTTGGATCGGTCGGATCCGTTGGATCGGTTGGGTCAGTCGGATCTGTCGGATCGGTTGGGTCTGTTGGATCGGTTGGGTCCGTTGGGTCCGTTGGATCAGTTGGATTGGTTGGATCAGTCGGATCAGTCGGATCAGTCGGATCGGTTGGATCAGTCGGATCCGTTGGATCAGTTGGTGTTGTTGGTGTACCGCCACCGCCTGTAATTCCACCACCTGTTATGCCGCCGCCATCGCCAAATCCATCCAGCGCCTGGGCATTGGGGCCAGGGGCGGAGCGGGTATTGGGGTTGGCGAAAAACTGGCTGAAGACATCGGCGGTGAAGTCATTATTGAAGGTGCGCCCGGCGGTGTCCGTCCCACCCGGGGCCAGATTTTCGAGCATTGCCAGCAATTGCTCATTAAGCTTTTCTTCCATGCCGCTGATGTCGGTCGGCGATAAAATAACACCGACGATATAGGTTTCTGACGATCCCTCGGATTCAAACCTCATATTGATGGGCTCGCCGCCGCTTTTGACCAGAGAGGTCAGAAGCCAGCCATCAATATCCTGCTTTTCGGTTTTGCCCAGTGAAACCGGCTGATAGTCCACAGCGGCGGCATATTCCTTGGCACCTTCCTGGCCGGTCAGGCTCACCCCATTTGTTGAAAGCCTGGCCCATTGCGGGCTGCCGGATTTTGCCGTGTCGACAACCCGAAGCTGGTTGCCGTTGACGCCGAATTTTTGGCCAAAGGGGTGGGCGATCGTCATGCCGGACGGCAGGGGCGCGGTAAAGACATAAATCCGGTAACCGCCTTTTTCAACTTCGGGAATGCCGAAGGCGCTGACATTGAGAATGCCGTCCTTCAGGAAGTCATTTTCCTGTGAGGCCTCGAGGGCGATCAGTCCCTCACCTTCAATCTCCGGGCTTGCGGGGGTGATGCGGATGAAACCCCGGTGGGGAATTTTTTTGGTTGGGCCGAAATCCCACCCGGCATCGCCAAAATTCAGGCCAAAGTCGGACAGGGACGAAAAGGGTATGGCGTAAGCGGTTGTCGCGGCGCGGGCCGCGGCGTCAATGATTCTGGCGGCCGGCTCCTGCATGCTGTGACTGTTGGTCACCAGCCCGGATTCGCCGAGATCTTTCAGCAGGCCGGAGGCAAGATCGGTTATTTTGTCAGGCTGTCCGGCGGAGCTGTCAAAATACCGCTGGAGGATCTTTAGGGATTCTATGGTGCCGTCAATGGCCGCCGCGAGGGCTTCCTCGCGACTGATGGCCTCAAGTTTCTGGAGCGCCAGTTGATGTCCATCGCCCGTAGCGTCCGGCCGCGGCGTTGCGCTTTTCCTGATCAATGTGGCCGAACTGTTGGGCAGGGCCTCAATGGCCGGGTCTGAATAGGTCAGCCCCTGGGGATTGAGCGCCGTCTTGCGGGGTCCTGACGGTTCTGCGGCGGCCTTGCCGCCCTGGGTCATTAAATCTTCCGGCGGCGGCAGGACAATAATGCCGTCCTTGCCGGACGAGGCGGAATCATCCAGTCCGGCCTTTTCGTCCAGGGTCAACAGGTCGACCTGGTCCTGCAGGACTTTTTGCGTGGCGTTATTGTCGATAAGGTCGTTATAAACCCATGTACTCAACGCAACTGTGCTGACAACCGCTAATATCTTATATTTCAATTCCATGAACCCGATCTCATGCCAATGCCAATTGCTACCCCAGCCGGTCCCTATTATCCAGACCTAAAAACATCATTCTCTTATTATTTAGCCTTGCAGGCATTAACATGTTCATAAAAAACAAGGTTAATTTTAAATAAATAAAATAAATTTTTTGCTAATATCCCATATATAATAGACTAAATTAATATAACATGAATGTATATGCGACAAAGCGTAGGAAGAACAGAGCGCCGGATCAATGGGGGGCGAAAAGTCAAAGAGAGCAGAGTTGAGTATGAATTTAAAGAAAATATTTGACGCGCTGCCGGATCTCGAGCCCGGCTGGGTCTGGCTGGCGGGGGCGGGACCGGGTGATCCGGGGCTGGTGTCCCTGCTGACGCTGAAGGGCCTGGATCAGGCGGATGTGATTGTCTATGACGCCCTGGTCAGCGACGGGGTCCTCGCCCTGGCGAATGGCGCGGCGGAGCTTGAATTTGCCGGCAAGCGCGGCGGCAAGCCGTCCCTCAAGCAGGCCGATATATCCGAACGGCTGGTCAAGCACGCCAGAGCGGGCAAGAGGGTTCTGCGTCTGAAAGGCGGCGATCCGCTGGTCTTCGGCCGGGGCGGGGAGGAAGCCCGCTTTCTGGTCGGCGCCCGGGTGCCTTTTCGGGTGGTGCCGGGAATCACGGCCGGTATCGGCGGTCTGGCCTATGCCGGGATTCCGCTGACCGACCGCCATACCAATTCCGCGGTGACCTTCCTGACCGGGCATGACAAGGACGGCGGCCTGTCGAAGGATATTGACTGGGACGCGCTGGCGAAGTCATCGCCGGTGATCGTCATTTACATGGCGTTGAGCCGGATTGAGCTGATGACGCGGCAATTGCTTGAGTCGGGACGGCGGCCGGATGAGGCGCTGGCCATTGTCAGCAAGGCGACAACCAGAGATCAGGTCGTGCTGGAGACGACGCTCGCCGCCGCCGCCGAGGATGCCGCCCGGGCGAAGCTTGAGGCGCCGGCGATGATTGTCCTCGGGGAAAATGTCCGGCTGCGGGCGGGGCTGGACTGGCTTGGCGCGATGGCGGGGAAAATCCTTGATGCGGATGTGTCGTCAATCCGGCCTCAGGGGCAGCGGAAGTAAGCTCTCAGAAGGTCAGATATATTTGTTGAGGATATAGTGGAAGCTTAAATATAACGCGCCGATCATGCCGAGCAGCACCAGGAAAATATTTTTGTATGATTCGGAAATAAGGCCAAAAAGCAGGTGGGTTTCCCGTTTGAGCGCCTGTTTTTCCTGCTCGGTCAGCGGTCTGAAGTCCTCAGTATTTTTATGCCATGGCCGGTCAAAATCAATCCGGTTTTCAGCCTCGCTGTCAAAACTGTCCTGAAGCAGATTCGCCATCCTTCTTTTATAATGGAAGGTCAGTTCCTTCGAGGTGAAATATATGGTGCGCAATGTGGGCTCGTCACTAAAACTGTCGAGGAACGTGCCGACCGAGCCCTCGACAAAATCGCCTTGCTGCTCCCGGGAGAGGATAATGTTATTGCGCGGCAGAAGACTGGCGGCGTAAATATCCTGCAATCCGCCGTCATTGATCGAAATTCGGGTAAAGCTGTTCTGGTCCGGATCCCTGTCATTGCCGGGGCTGGTGATATTGCCATCCTCAAAAAAGATCAGGCGGTTTTCTTGCGACAGGCTGAGGAGGCTTTGGGTCGGATAGACGGTCCCTGACGTGTCATTGTGGGTGACGATCCTGAGGTGCATGTCAAAATTGCTTTCCGGATGGTTCGATGATTTTACAACACCGGCACAGGCGCCCTGGGCCGAAATAAAAAATCCGGCCATTACAGCGGAAATAGCGACAAGGAACAGTTTCATATGATCAAAAACACCGGAAAATTAAACCGTTGAGCTTCATTTAAAATAATCTATAGCCGGTTAAAGTTAAAGAATATTTATTAAATCATCTTTATGCGGGTTTTGATCAGAAAAGCTGGCTGACCAGATAGCCGGAGGTTCCGCCAAGGCCGGGGCCGGGATGGGTCGCGGCGCCGATATGATAGAGGCTCTTTATCGGCGTCTCATGGTTTTTGGTGGACCTGAGCGGCCGCCAGAGCATGAATTGGTCGATGCCGCAGGAGCCGGAATAGGGATCGCCCCGGACCAGGTTGATGTTGCTGGCTTCCAGATCCTTCGGCGACAGGATGCTGCGGGCGAGGATGATATCCTTCAGGTCGGGAATATGGCGGGTCAGCCGGTCAATGATCCGGTCGGCATAGGCATCCTTGGTCGCCTCGTCCCACAGACCGTCCGCGGGCGGCGTGATCCTGCCGGCGGCGTCGCCCCGGATGTGATAGGGCAATTCCTGCAACTGAATCCACAGGATGGCCTTGCCCTCGGGCGCCCGGCCGGGGTCCAGGGCCGTTGGCTGGGCGACGACGACGGTGGCTTCTTCGGGCAACAGTCCCCGTTGTGCCTGATTGAGCGCTCGGGAGACGGAATCAAGGCCCGACGTCAGGTGGATCATCGCCACATCATTCAGGGCGGGATCGCTCCACTCAGGCATCCTGTCCAGCGCCAGATGAATCTGCATATCGCCGCAGCCATAATGATACTCCGCGCTTTCGCGGGCGATGGTTTCCGGCACATGGGCGGAATCAAGCAAATTCTGATAAAGCTGGGTCGGGGTGACGTTGCAGATCACGGCTTTGGTTGCGCTATAGATTTCACCGGTGCGGGTTTTAACCCCGGTGGCGCGGCCATCTTCAACCATCACCTTCGCCACGTCCTGGCCGGTCAGCATCCGGCCGCCGTTTCTCTCAATCAAAGCCGTCATGGCGCGGACCAGATTTTCACTGCCGCCGCGGACAATCGGCATGCCGGCGACCTCCAGCGTGAAGCAGATCAGCTTGGCCATCAGTCCCGATAGCGGACTGTCAGGCCCGAGGCCGGTATGGAGGATCCAGGGCGCGATGCAGGCCTTGACCTCGTCGGCGGCAAAGCGGCTGTCCAGCCATTTGCGGCAATTGTCGAGGGACAGGCCGATAAAGGCCGCCAGTTTATGGAGACCCATTTTCCAGGCGGATTTGATCATCAGCTTCAGGGTCGAAAATCGCCATAAATCTGCCCCCAGCAGACCGAAGATCAGATCCGTATGCTGTTCAATATCGGCCATCGACCTTTCATAGGCCATGGCGTCGCTGTCATTCAGACGCTTCAGGGCGGCAAGATTGTCCGCCCGCGACGCTCGCAGGATGAAATTCCGGCCATCGGGCAGGATGGCGGCGGTCGGCTTCAATGTATTGACATAGTCGAGGCCCAGGGCGTGAAGTTCTTCGCCAAGTTCGGCATAGGCGGGCGAGGTGACGAACAGCGGGTGAAAGCCGGAAAAGACATCGTGGCGAAAGCCGGGCAGGGTGATCTCCGCCGTCTTGATGCAGCCGCCCAGCCAGTCGTTTCTTTCAAGAACACAGACCTTGTGGCCCTTGCGCGACAACAGGCAGGCCGCGACCAGCGAATTGATGCCGCTGCCGACAATGACAAAATCAGATTTCTTCATGAAAACCACCCTGTGTTATTTTAGTTAATAACTTTAATAATAACTTGACCCCGGGGCTATGCAGATTCCGCAAATGCTGTGCTTTTCGCGCATATTTTCCGGTTGATCGAATGAGGCGCGCACTTGCCGTTATGGGACGGCATGACGCAATAAAATTTAGTTTTTATATTGATAAATTCATGTTTTGCGATAATATTTTGTGCAGAAAATTTGACGGCGGAAAAAACAGAAAGGCGTTTTCGGCATGATTCGGGCATTGGCGTATGCCGCAATGGCGCTCTGTATAATCGGCTTTTCATCTGCTGCTTCTGCGGCAAGGGAGGCCACAGACGCGATCCGGCCCGCCGCCCGTGACGGGGCGGTCAAGACAAAGCCGCTCAGGGTGGTCATCCGGCCGCGGCAGCGTAAAAAAACAACGAAAAAATCGCTGATCCCGCCGGACCTTCGGCGGCGAATCGATAAAAATACCCTGGATTTCAAATGGCGCGATATTCTGGATCACCGCTTCCTGTCGGGCGATCAGGACGCGGTGCAGTTAAAGCAATATGGTTATGCCGTCAACTCAGACATCGGCCGCATTCTTCGGCAAAAAAGGCGCCTCACGGATGATCCGGACAATATGCTGCGACGGTCGGAATATTCCGGCCGGCAGCTTTACCGTGAAATCGCGCCAATGCCGCTTAACCCGGTGCGGGACATACGGCAGGGCTGCAAGATGAAAAACCCCCGACGATGTAATTTCACCGGATATGGCCAATATTGGCTGAAGGTCGGTCAACTGACGATTGATATTGAACGCAGCCGGGCCGATGACGCCCTGGTGAATCTGCTGAAATCACTGAATTAACGGCGCGCGACCGTTGGTCCTGTCCGGTCCTTGTCGATGACCTCCCTCAATATATAAGCAAATTTGAATGAGCAAAGTCCGATAAAGGGGCATTATTCGGATAATGCATGCAGTCAATGAATAGTCGTGTTGCGGCTGATTTTGTTTAATAAGTGAAATAATTCATTAAAATCACATCAGAATCAAAGGGACGTGACATGAAAGGATTGACAGACAAGGTCGCTATCATCACCGGCGGCGCAACCAGTATTGGCGCCGAAGTCGCCCGGGCATTCGTCGAGCAGGGCACGAATGTGGTCATTGCGGATATTGCGACGGAGGCCGGTCAGGCGCTCGCCCGTGATCTGGGCGGCAGGGCGCTGTTTCAGAAAACCGATGTCAGCAGCGACGACGACCTGAAGAACTGTGTCGCGGCCACAGTCGGCAAGTTCGGCCGGCTGGATTTTGTCGTCAATGTAGCCTGCACCTATCTGGACAACGGCATGGAATCGAGCCGGGAAGATTTTCTTCAGGCCCTGAACGTCAATGCCGCCGGCGGCTTCATGCTGGTGCAATTCGCCCGGCCCCATCTGAAAAAGAACAAGGGCGCGGTGGTCAATTTCGGCAGCATCAGCGCCAAGGTTGCCCAGCCGGGGCGGTGTCTTTATCCCATGACCAAAGGCGCCATTCATCAACTGACCCGTAATGAAGCCCTGTTGCTGGCCGAGGACGGCATCCGGGTCAATACGGTATCGCCGGGCTGGACCTGGTGTTCGATCATGGATGAGGTCAGTGGCGGTGACCGGGCGAAAACCGATCGGGTCGCGGCTCCGTTTCATATGACGGGCCGGGTCGGTGATCAGCGGGAAGTGGCGGATGCGGCGCTGTTCCTCTGTTCCGATCACGCCAGTTTCATCACCGGGACCGACCTTCCGGTGGACGGCGGCTATACCGCGCTCGGCCCCGAACAGCAGACCGACGCGCTTGGGAAACTGGCAGAATAAAGACCAGAATATCAGTAGGAGAAATTTATGCGTAAAATTGTCATTATCGGCGCCGGCCAGTCCGGGTTGCTGCTCGGCATCGCTTTGAAAAAGAAAGGCTATGATGTCACCATCGTCACCAACAGGACTGCGGAAGAAGTGAAAAACGGCCGCATTCTGTCGAGCCAGGCCATGTTCAACGGGTCGCTTGATGTGGAGCGGGAATTCGGCCTCAACCAGTGGGACGGCATTGTCGAGCCGATCGAGGGCATTTCCGTGACGGTCGCAGGACCGGATGGCGGCAAGGCCATCAGCTGGGCGGCGCGCCTGACCACCGGCAACGCCAATTCCGTTGATCAGCGGGTCAAAATGCCCCTCTGGATGGGGGAGTTTGAAAAGATTGGCGGCCATCTGGTGATCAAGGATGTCGATATGAGCGACCTTGAAGGATACGCCGCGACGTCGGATCTGGTTCTCGTCGCTTCGGGCAAGGGGGATATTGGCAAGATGTTTGAACGGGATGCGGAAAAAAGCCCGTTTGACAAGCCGATGCGCGCTCTGGGGCTCACCTATGTCAAGAATATGACGCCGCGGCCCGAGCATAGCGCGGTCTGCTTCAATATTATTCCCGGGGTCGGCGAATATTTCGTCTTCCCGGCGATCACCACCACCGGGGCCTGTGAGATCATGGTGTTTGAAGGCGTCCCCGGCGGCCCGATGGACTGCTGGGGCGATGTCAAGACGCCGGCGGAACATCTGGCGATGAGCAAGGCGATTCTGGAGAAATTCCTGCCGTGGGAGGCCGAACGCTGCCGGCATATCGAGCTCACCGATGATAACGGCATTCTGGCCGGGCGTTTTCCGCCGACAACCCGTAAGCCGGTGGGCAAGCTGCCGTCCGGCAAGGTCGTCATGGGCCTGGCGGACGCGATCTGCCTGAACGACCCGATCACCGGCCAGGGCTCCAATAACGCCACCAAATGCGCCAAGGTTTTCTATGACCGCATTGTCGCCAATGAACGGGGCGTGTTCGACGCCGGCTGGATGCAGGAAACCTTCGATCAGTTCTGGGCGTACGCCAAATATGTGGTGCAATGGACCAACGGCATGTTATTGCCGCCGCCGGACCATGTATTGCAGATTTTCTCCGCCGCGCAGGATAGCCCGGAACTGGCGACCCGCATTGTCGATGGCTTTGACGATCCGAGAAATTTTTACCCCTGGTTTATGGAGCCGGAAGCCGCGGTGCAGACTATTAAGGAGTTTTCCTGACCGTTATGAACATATCGCAAAAAATTGACCAACTCGACCTGAAGGACACATTTCGCAACGCCATGCGCCGTATGGCGGCCAGCGTCTCGATTGTCACCGCCGAATATGACGGCCGCAAGGCCGGGGCGACGGTCAGTTCGGTGACATCGGTCAGTTTCGATCCCATGTCGCTTCTGGTCTGTATCCATAACCAGTCGCTGTTTCACGACATCATCCGCCAGGCCGAAGGATTCTGCATTAATCTGCTGCGGGCCGACCAGCAGGAACTGTCCGATAAATTCAGCCGCCCGGCATCGGAAAAAAATTTATTCAGCACCGGCGACTGGCGGGATTGGGCGGGGCGGCCTTTCCTTAAGAACGCCCAGGCGAATTTCTTTTTGACCCGGAAAGCGGCTTTCGCCTTTGGCAGCCACACCATTTTCATCGGTGAAGTCACTGAGGTGATCTGCGCCGATTGTGTCGCGCCGCTGGTTTATATGGATGGCGGCTATGTGACAACACAGAAATAAAAAAGGGTATGACCTGAACGACAAGTGCAAAAATACCCTCTGTGGCTTGATCGGGAGAAAATAATTTTCTCCTGATTTTTTGACAAAAAAGCACACAGGTGAGGCCCCGTTCTTGACCTTGCGGCCGGTTCGGGCAATAAGGGGGCATGACGGTCTGGCGGTAAGGAAATCCTGTGCAACATTTTCAAAAATTTCTGTTCGTGGCGGCGGTGCTGACCCTGGGGTTCAGCATATATTATTACCTGCAACTGGACAGGCCCGCACAAAAGAGCGTTCCCCGGCCGGATGCGCCGCGGCAAAAGGCGGCGGCTGTCAAAAAGGCCGTGGCGTTCAATGTGCGGGACTATGGCGTCGCAAGCGATGAAGCGGCGCGGATGAATGAATATTTCGACGCTGTCAGGCAAGAGGTCGGCGAGATCATCGCCCGGGATGAAACGCTGGTAATCTCCCTGGTGGAATTTAAAACCGGGGATGAGTACAAGCGGAAGCTCTATATGGCGCTCTCCATCGCCAACCGGATCAAGGTCGTCTCTCCCGTGGCCTGCGCCGGCCTGAAAAAGAAGCTGGAAAGCGCCGCCAGCCCGGCGGAACAGACAACAATCAAGGGTTTGCAGGAATATGTCGTCTGTTTCCCGGGGAAGTGGTAGGCTTTTGACTTGATCCGGGCTTAATCCGGCAGGACGGCGCCCAGAACCCGGACCGTATTTTCACCCATGATTTTGCGAATATCCTCTTCGGAAAACCCCTGTATCATAAGTTCTTCGGTGATCTGCGCCATGCCGCTGGCGTCAAATGGCGCTTCAATGGCGCCGTCAAAGTCGGAGCCGAGCGCCACATGATCGACCCCGACGAGGTCAACGGTATATTTGATCGCCTTGACAATGGCTTTTGGGCTGATCTCACAGACGGCGACATCCCAGAAACCGATGCCGATAACGCCGCCGGTCCGGGCGACGCCGCGGATATGTTCATCGCTCAGGTTGCGCTGATTGTCGCAGGTGCCGCGCACCCCGGTATGGGAGGATACGACAGGCGTTGTGGCGAAGCTCAGAATATCATCGATCAGCGCCGGGGAGGCGTGGGCGATGTCAATGATCATGCCGCGTTGCTGCATGTCCTGAAACACCGCCCGGCCAAAGTCGGTCAGGCCGCCCAGGCTGACCCCGTGGGCCGAACCGCCCAGTTCGGTATCAAAAAAATGGGTCGCCGCCATCATGCGGAAGCCGGCGTCATACATGACCTTGACATTGGCGATGTCGCCTTCCAGCACCTGGGCCCCTTCGATACCGAGGAAGCCGGCGCTCAGCCTGTCGTCATTGCGCCGCGCCGCGAGATATTTCTCCAGATCCCTTTTGGTCTTGAGAATCAGAAAACGGCCGTCGGACTGTTTCTCAAAATCATGGAGTTTTTTTGACTGATAGAGGGCGCGCTCCTTCAGGCTGGACAGGCTGGCGAGCGGCCAGTGCTGGGCCAGGGCGAGCAGGGTGATCTGATCGGTGTCGCCGGTGTTTTTATGAATATTGATTCCTTTGGGCACCTTGCTGACGATGGTGAAGGCCTGAAGCGACAGATTACCCTCCTGCATCCGCGGCAGGTCCACAAGGCCGCGGTCATTCTTTTCCAGAAGGTCCCTGTTCCATAACAGAAAATCCGCATGAAGGTCGGCGACGATCAGGCTGTCATGCAGCCTTTGCGCCTCTGCGCTGACCGGATAAGGGGCGGGATAGGCCGCCTTGTTCATCTTGGCGTCCATCTGCGCCGCATATTTCGGCAGGGCGATATAATAAACCGCCAGCAACACTGCGATAAGAATGAAAAGGATAACCCATAATTTTGATGCTTTGGAGTATGCTGCCATGACCGGTCCCTGTCGTTATTAAATCATACGTTTGAAATATAGTATGACCAATAATCTGGCGCAGGGCAACGAAAAGATATGATAGACAAAGAGGTAATTGATTTTTCAATTAATATCCGCTATTGGTAATAGGTTAGCCATACGAAAGTGATTAAAATGCCTGTGAGTCCTCCAAGTTCCCCTCAGGAAAATAATGCGGCGGGTGTCGCCTTTGGGCTGGGAGCTTTCATATTCTGGGGCCTCGCGCCGTTGTTTTTCAAGGAGTTGTCCCATGTTCCGGCGTTGGAGTTCCTTGGCTACCGGATGATCTATTCGTTTGTTTTTCTGGTTTTTCTGTTGTTTTTCAGAAGAACAATCCCGTTATTGTTTCAGGAAATCCGCGAGACCTTTGGCGATAGGAAACTGCTGCTGCTGCTGTTTGTGTCGGCGGTATTGATCAGTTCAAACTGGCTGGTTTTCATCTGGGCGGTGATCAACGACAATGTTCTGCAAACAAGCCTCGGCTATTTCATCAATCCCCTGATGAATGTGGTGATCGGCATGCTGTTGCTGGGCGAACGGCTGAGCCGGGTCAAGCTGATGGCCGTCGGTCTGTCCGCTTTGGGCGTGCTTTATATGGTTGTGCAGGCGGGTGAATTCCCCTGGGTTTCTCTTTATCTTGCGACATCCTTTGCCTTATACGGCCTGATCCGCAAGAAGATATTGATCGGCGCCATTCTGGGACTGTGGGTGGAAATGCTGATTTTGCTGCCGGCGGCGGCGGGTTATCTGCTTTATCTGGATATGACGGCGCCGGCAGAGAGCGCCGGTTTCGACAATTATACCTTATTCATGCTGATAATCAGCGGCGCGGTCACGACAATTCCCCTGATGCTTTTTGCCGCCGGGGCGAAGCGCCTGCCGTTGTCGACCATTGGCCTGCTGCAGTATATCGCGCCGACGACCCATCTTCTGTTGGCGGTATTTTTATGGCATGAACCCTTTACCATGACCCATATGATCGCTTTTGGTCTTATCTGGGCAGCGCTGCTGATTTATTCGGCCGACAGTTTTCGATCGTTTAACGCCAAAAAGGCAACATAGGCCGCCCCGTCGCAAACCGGCGAGATCCATCTGTTGCTGGCTCAGGGTGCATTCTGCAATGTCTAATTGCGCTCGCATTTGCGGGTGTATTTATAGGTGATGGTGTAAACCAGATGCCAGTAATGGTCATACATGCGCCAGTCATGGGGCACGTCGCCACCGGGATAAGGACGCAGTTTGGCGCGCCGTTGATAATAAGCCCCGGAACTAACCTTTTGCCAGGTGATGCCGTCGGAATGGCAGGGGGGTGCGCAGATCCGGCGGTTCATATCATCCTGGACTTCCCGATACATGCGTTGCAGAATGGTGTTCAGGTTGGCCCACAGCGCCCGCCAGGATTTATTGTCGATATGGACCTCATATTCGATGGTTCGTTCATCGGTCCATTCACAGCCTTCTCCTTTGCTAAAGCCATCGCCGTCCGGCCCGTAACTCTGATCGACCCAGCTTGAGGACCAGTCGTCCATGACATCATCCATATTGTCGCCCAAGGGCACCTCGACGCCGTATTTGGCCTGGGGCGTGCGAAAATAGACTTCACCGGGGTAGGTTGATTTTTCGGGGGATGCGCCGACTTCCTTTGATTTTCCGCCCATGGTTCTCTCCTTTTATAGCGGGTTGCTTCGGAAATACTTCAGACTCGGAACTTGGTCTATAACCATAATCTAATATAAGGCGGTATGCAACATGGCAGGGGTCGCACGGAAGGGGGGCAAGGGGCTTAGTTTCGCTGGAAACGGACCTTGTCAACCCGGCTGCCCGGTTATTTATCCCGGTTATTTATCCCAGTTTTGAAATATCCCGCACTGCGCCCTTGTCGGCGCTTGTCGCCATCAGGCTGTAAGCCTTCAGGGCCTTGCTGACCTTGCGGGCGCGGGGGGTGGCCGGTTTCCAGCCGTCGGCCCCTTTGGCGTCCATGCGGGCGCGCCGTTCTTCGCGTTCCGCCTCAGACAGGCGGCTGCGGATGATGCGGTTCGGGATGTCGATGTCGATGATGTCGCCGTCTTCGATCAGGGCGATGGCGCCGCCCGACGCCGCCTCGGGCGAGACATGACCGATGCTGAGGCCCGAGGTGCCGCCGGAAAAGCGCCCGTCGGTGACCAGGGCGCATTTGGCGCCGAGCCCCATGCTTTTCAGATAGGACGTCGGATAGAGCATTTCCTGCATGCCGGGGCCGCCTTTGGGGCCTTCATAGCGGATGACGACCACGTCGCCGGCCTGAACCTCCTTGCCGGTGATGCCTTTGACCGCCGCGTCCTGGCTTTCGTAAACCCGGGCCGGGCCGGTGAAAGTCAGATTGTCGTTATCGACGCCGGCGGTCTTGACAATGCAGCCGTCGAGCGCGATGTCGCCGTGCAACACCGCGAGGCCGCCGTCCTGGCTATAGGCGTTGTCCACGGTGCGGATGCAGCCCTCTTCCCGGTCGAGGTCGAGGGAGACATAGCGCTTGCTTTGCGAAAAGGCTTCCGTGGTCCGCACGCCGCCAGGGGCCGCCTTGTAATATTCGCGGATCGCGTCACTGGGGCTGCGGGCCACGTCGAATTCCGCGATCACCTCGGCCAGGGTGCCGCCGTGGGCGGTGGGGCAGTCGCGGTTGAGCAGCCCGCCCTTGTCGAGCTCGCCGAGGATCGCCATGATGCCGCCGGCGCGATGGACGTCCTCCATATGATATTTCTGGGTCGCCGGGGCGACTTTGCAGATGTTGGGCACTTTCTTTGACAGCCGGTCGATGTCGGCCATGGTGAAATCAACGTCACCTTCCTGGGCGGCGGCCAGCAGATGCAGCACCGTATTGGTCGAGCCGCCCATGGCGATGTCCAGGGTCATGGCGTTTTCAAACGCCTCGAAGCTCGCCACATTGCGCGGCAGAACAGAGGCGTCTTCCGTCTCGTAATAGGCTTTGGTGTTGCGGACGATGGCGCGGGCGGCGCGCAGGAACAGCTCCTTGCGGTCGGCGTGGGTCGCGAGCAGGGAGCCATTGCCCGGCAGGGCGAGACCGAGGGCCTCGGTCAGACAGTTCATGCTGTTGGCGGTGAACATGCCGGAACAGGAGCCGCAGGTCGGGCAGGCGGAGCGCTCCACCTGTTCCACCTGTTCATCGCTGACCGTCGGGTCAACGCCCATGATGATCGCGTCAACCAGATCCAGCTTGTGATCGACGGTTTCGGTCTTGCCGGCCTCCATCGGGCCGCCGGAAACGAAAATTGTCGGGATATTGAGCCGCAGCGCCGCCATCAGCATGCCGGGGGTGATCTTGTCACAGTTGGAGATGCAGATCATGGCGTCGGCGCAATGGGCCTCGACCATATATTCGACGCTGTCGGCGATCACTTCGCGGCTCGGCAGGGAATAGAGCATGCCGTCATGGCCCATGGCGATGCCGTCATCAACGGCGATGGTGTTGAATTCCTTGGCGATGCCGCCGTGCTGCTCAATCTCGCGGGCGACCATCTGGCCCAGGTCCTTGAGATGGACATGGCCGGGCACGAACTGGGTAAAGCTGTTGACGACCGCAATGATCGGCTTGCCGAAATCACCGTCCTTGACGCCGGTGGCGCGCCATAGCGCCCGGGCGCCCGCCATGTTGCGGCCGTGGGTCGAGGTTTTTGAGCGATAGGAAGGCATGGTCTAATCCTTGTGACAGCAGATCAATATTAAAGGTGATCATCAAAGGGGGGTCGCCGCCCCGGATCATCACTATATGTTAAATATCATTTTATGGCTATTTGTCGATATTTTATTGCGGAAAATATCCCCGGAAATCGAATATTCTGTTGATGTAAGACGCCGCGCCATAAAATACTTGGCAAATTTGACCGGCGCAAACTACACTGAAGGCCATAACAGGGCGCAGATACAGCGCCGGTATTCCGGGGCGGTTTGACCGGGAGCGCCGGTTATGGAGTTAAACCGGCTTTTGATTTAAAAAGGGAAAATGATGATCAAAAAATCTGTGATGATTTCAGTTGTTCTTGGCGGGATAGTGTTTGGCGGCGCCCCCGCCCGGGCGGACCAGTTGCAGTCCTTTCTCAAATGCGCCGAAATTACCGATGATCTGCGACGCCTGATTTGTTTCGATGCGGCGGCGAAAAATACCGATGAGATCGCCGCCCCGCCGGTGAAGGAGGCCACGCCATCCCGGGAACAGCAGGTCGCTGATTTCGGCAAATCGCAATTGCGTTCCTCGCCGGTGAAAGAGGTGAAGGAAAAAGAAAAGCAGCGGGAAGAAAAGGAACTGGGCGAAATCAGGCTGAAGGTGGTTAAATCCGCCTATACGGCAAGCAAGAAATTTGTCGTCTATCTGGAAAATGGCCAGATCTGGAAACAGAAGGACAACGGCCATATCCGCCTTCCCAAAGGCGAATTTGAAGTGGTGATTAAAAAGGGCGTTTTCGGCAGCTTCAATATGATTGTCCCGACAAGGAAAACGCTGATCAAGGTGAAGAGGGTGAAGTAAACAGGGTTTTATATAACCGAAAGACGCAGATTTTAATGGAGGAATTTCTTCATCAGCGGTTCGGCTTCCTTGATCACCTTCTGATAGGAGGGGCGACCCTTGAGCCGTGAAAAATAAGCCTTTATGGAGGGGTATCTGTGAAAGGGATGGACCCGCTCGGCATAGAAAAGGGCCGGGGCGGCGGCGCAGTCGGCCATGCTGAAATTCTCCCCGTTGCTCCAGGCGTGGTTATTCAATTCATGATTGAGAAATTCATAAATAATGTCCAGGGTCTGGCGGGATTTTATGATCAGGGCGGGGTCCTGTTTATATTCCGGCTTCAGGGTTTCAAACAGGATCGTCACAACCGGATTATTTAGATAGAGGTCATGCATCCGGTCGCGGAAGCGGACCTGACGCGCCTGGTCCGGGTCAATGGGGATCAGGTTGGCGGCCTTGGTATAGGTCCGGTCAAAATATTCGATGATGATCGACGACTCGGGAATCATCCGGTCCTGGTCCGTAACCAGAAGCGGGATTTTGGCCAGGGGATAAATTTCGCAATAAGCCTTGCGTTCTGCGGGGTCCGTGAGGTCAACCACATGGGGCTTGAAAGTTATTCCTTTTTCATAACAGGCCATTAGAACCTTCTGTGAATAGGTGGACAGGGGATTGTAATATAGGTTCATGGTCCGGCCTTCGTCGTATCTTTGTGCATGATGCTAGGTTGGCAGCAAGGAAAAGGGAAAACGCCGCCATTATACTGCAGTTTGTCCGTCATTGCATCCTTCCGCCTGCCGCGCCGCTGTCGTCTCAAAATGGGACATTTGGTTAACAAATTGTAAAGAATTTGATACAGTTTTTCCCACGAGACGAAATTATTTTGCCGGGCTGGAATTCAAAATATTGAATCCAAATGAGAAAATATAAACTGGCCCGCAAATTGCTTCTCTATAATTATATCGCAAGGACGACCGCCGGGCGGTAATTATATAAATGAAAGCAAACTGGTCGGGGAGTATAACGTGCTTAAAAAAATACTGTCGCTTGCCATCGCCGCCGCTCTTGGTCCTGTCCTGCCGGTTGCCCAGGCCGCCACGAGATCCAATGCCCCGCTGGAAATGGCGAAGGCGCAAAATCCGGTTTTGGAACTGCAATGCCTGGAAGCCTTCATTGATTCCCGTTTTGAAGATGCTCATCGCCTGTGTCTGATTCTCGCCCAGCAGGGCATGGTTGATGCGCAACTGGTGACCGGCCTGATGTACGCCACGGGGGAGGGGACGGAAAAAAATGCCGGTCTGGCCAGATTGTGGCTGAATGAGGCCCTGCGCAACGGCAGGGAAGAAGCCAGAGACGCCCTGACTGAATTTAATTTGCTGGATTGAGCAGACGGCGCCGGAACGGACCGGTTGGCTTTCAGGGTGCTTTCCCCGTGAAATAATGTTATTTTGTCTCAAATGGATGGTTTCCCTTTCCCGCGGGGGGTGATACTTGGTGTCTGTTCAGGGAAATGAGCCCCAAATCAATCGCAGGGGAATGACAAATGACCAAATTGAACAAAATCGCCGCGACAGCGGTCTGTCTGCCTGTTTTACTTTTTATTTCTCTTTTTATTTTTCCGGGAACATTGGTTTCGGGCGCCGCCGCCGGGGATCGTGACGATCGGCGGATCATCAGGGCCGCCGTGGAAAACCCGCTGCGGGAAGAAGCCGACCGCAAGCGCGATCAGGACCGCAAACCGGCAAAGGTTATTGAATTTTTCGGGATAAAACCCGGAATGACGGTGATGGAAATGCTGGCGGGAAGCGGCTATTACGCCGAAATCCTCTCCGCGGTGGTCGGCGAAAAGGGCAAGGTGATCGCCCTGAATAACCCGTCCTATATGGCCTTCACCAAGCAGGCGATCGTCAAGCGGATTGACCAGCCCGGCCGCATGGACAATGTCACCCTGAAAATCACCGAAATCAATGACATGGAGCTGGAACCGGCCAAGCTCGACGCGATTTTCCTGGTCCTGTCCTACCATGATTTTTATTATGTTGATGAAAAAAGCGGCTGGCCGAAAGTGGATGTCACACGAACGCTCGCCCAGTTTCACAAGGGCCTGAAACCAGGCGGTATTCTGGCGGTGGTCGATCATGCGGCAACGAAAGGTTCGCCGCGCGAGACCGGCACGACCCTGCACCGGATCGACCCGGCGATCGTCAAGGCCGAATTGGAGGCCGCCGGTTTTGACTTTGACGGGGAAAGCGATGTGCTGGCCAATGCCGATGATGATATGACCAAACCGATGTATGATCCGTCCATCCGGGGCAAAACCAACCGCTTTGTCTATCGTTTCGTCAAGCGCTGAGGCGCGTCGCCCGTCCGATTAATTTTAAAAACTGTATCTGAAATGAAAGCCGGCGGCCTGATCGGGACTGCCGTCACTTAATCCGGCGGCGCCATAGAGATAAACCGCCCAGTCCTCGGAAATCTGATAATCGGCGAAGATCTGCAGTTCCCGGGGGTTGACCGCGTCTATGGTCGCCGACTTTCTGAAGTCATAGGACATGCCGAGGCTGAGGCGCTCCGTCCGGTAATAGGAAAAGCCGAGGGAGGCGTACCAGGTATTCTGCAGATTGAAGCGCGCGCTTTTGCCGACAAAGCGATAACCGATGGTGGCGAAGGGCAGGACATCGCCGTAAAGCCGGGCGACGTCAAGCTGGAAACTGACATCGGTTTTGCCGGTGCTGAGGCCCTTGTTCCTGTTGCCGGTCGGCAGTTTCACCCGGGCGGTCAGGTCAAGATAAATATTCTGCTGTTCCAGGTTTTCCACGCTATAGGTTCCCGAAAGATAAAGATCGCCGATGCCGCTGTCGCCGTCCCCGGTGCGGCTGTCATTTACAAAATCGCTCTGGGCGGCAACACCGGCGCCGGGGATAATGCTATTCGGGCCCGACAGGGTGATATAGCCACTGGTGGCGCGAAAGCTCCACGGTCCCTTGGCGTATTTGACGGACAGCGGGACATAGAATAATTCCGTCCTGTCGAAATCGCCGTAATCGCCGCCGGAATAATCGATCCCGAAATGCAGCGAAATCTCCGCTTGCCGCTCGATGGGGATCAGGCCGCGAATATCGGAGATATAAACATATTCCGCTTCCTTGTCCGGTTCGTCTCCAGGGCTGCCTGCCGTGGTGATCTCTGGCTGGTCCGGGGGCGTTTTGATGGCCCCGCCGTCGCCGACCGGGACCGCCGCCACGGCGGGAAAGGGGACTGCCGCGATCAAAAGGCTGGCGATGGTTTTTGATAAATTCATTGATGTCGATTTTTTTTGTTTCTTCTTGCCCGGCTAATGTTACATTTTTGCGGCGCAAAGTCCATAATGCGCCAACAGAAGATGGAAAGGATCAGGGGAAACAGCACATGTCCGATATGAAAATACCGGGATTGAAAGATATAACGGCGGCGGCGGCGAGACTGCGGGGAGTCGCCGTCAAAACGCCGCTCCTCGAGTCTGTCGTCCTGTCCGAAGAACTCGGGGCGCGGGTGTTCCTCAAGCCGGAAAATCTGCAACGGGTCGGCGCCTTTAAATTCCGCGGTGCCTATAACCGGCTGTGTCAGTTGACCGATGACGAGAAATCGCGCGGGGTTGTGGCCTTTTCCTCGGGCAATCATGCCCAGGGGGTGGCGGCGGCGGCGCGGATTCTCGGCATCAGGGCGACGATCGTCATGCCGGATGATGCGCCGGCGGTCAAGCGGGACAACACCCTGTCCTACGGGGCCGAAGTCATTGAATATGACCGCAACAGGGAAAGCCGCGAGCAGATCGCCGCCGAGGTCGCCGCCCGCCAAGGGGCGATTATCGTGCCGTCCTTTGAGGATTTTGACGTCATCTGCGGTCAGGGAACCGCCGGTCTGGAAGCGGTCGAACAGGCCCGGGAGCAGGGGATTGTCTTTGACCAGTTCTTTTGCCCGATCGGCGGCGGCGGCCTGATTTCCGGTTGTGCGACGGCGATAAAGTCCCTGAGTCCGGAAACGGAAATCCACGGCGTCGAGCCGGAGGATTTTGATGATGTGAAGCGTTCCCTCGCGCTGGGCGCGCGCCAGTCCAACACCCGCCAGGGCGGGTCTGTCTGTGATGCGCTGCTCACGCCAACGCCCGGTCCGATGACATTCGCCATGATGCGGAAATATCTGAATTCTGTCCTGACCGTCAGTGATCCGGAGGCTTTATATGCGGTCAAATACGCCTGGGAAAAGCTGAATCTGGTGGTGGAGCCGGGGGGCGCTGTGGCCCTGGCCGCCCTGCTGTCGGGCAAGGCGGCGGTCGGCGGCAAGACGCTCTGCATCCTGCTCAGCGGCGGCAATGTTGACGCCGCGACCTATCAGCGGGCGCTTAAAAACGGTCGAGCCTGAAGGGGGAAAGATCGATAGCCGGGGCCGCGCCGCTGATCATCTCCTGCACCAGGCGGGCGGTGATCGCCGCCTGGGTCAGGCCCAGATGTTGATGACCGAAGGCGAAGACAATATTGTCCCGGCGATCAATCACCGGCAGATAATCGGGCAGGGTCGGACGGAAGCCCATCCATTCTTCGGCCGCCCGGTCGTCAAGCTCCGGGAAGGACTGTCTGGCGAAGTCAAACAGCATGCGGGCCCGGTTCGGGGTTGGAGGCGCCTTGACGCCGGCGAATTCGACGGTGCCGGCGAGGCGGATCCCATGCTCCATCGGGGTTAAAATGAATTTCCGTTCGTGAAAGGTCAGCGGCAGGTCGACGGCGATCCCGGGTCGGGGCAGCATGTAATGATAACCCCGTTCCGCCTCGAGCGGCGCGGACAAGCCAAGCGATTTCAGCAGATCCCGGCTCAACACCCCGGATGACAGGACAAGCTTTTCCGTCTCATAGATTCCTTTGCCGCCGCGCATGACCACCCCTCGGCCGGCCTTATGATCCAGAGCGGTAATATCATCCTGAATGAAGCAGAGGCCCTTGGCGAGCGCCTGATCGAATATCGCGGTCACCAACCGGTGCGGATTGACCGTATGGCCGGTGTCGGGGAAGAACAAGGCGCCGGCCAGATCGCCGGTCAGGGCGGGAACCCGCTCACGAACCTGTCTTGCATTCAGGATTTCGGTCCGGACTCCGTGGCGGATAAACCGTTCAGCAAGGGCGGCGGCCTGCCGGAAGGCGCTTCCGGTCTGAAAAATTTCCAGCGAGCCCCGGGTTCGGCCGAGGTCGGACAGTCCGGTTTCGGACAACAGCTCGCGCCAATGGGCGAGCGCCCCGTCATTGAGGGATTTTGTCGCCCGGATGCCGCGCTGAAAGGCGCTTTTGCGACTCGCCCACAGGAAGCGCAGGCCCCAGGGCAGAAAGCGCAGCATATGGGCGGGCTTCAAGACCAATGGGCCGCGGCGGTCAAACATCATCTGCGGAATATTGCCCAGAACGTCGGGGCTCGCCAGCGGGAAGACCTGCTCGGTGGCGAAATGACCGGCATTGCCGAAAGAGGCGCCCATCCCCGGCGCATCCCGGTCGATCAGCGTCACCTTATGGCCGGCGCTGGTCAGGCGATAGGCGATGGCGACCCCGATAATTCCGGCGCCGATAATGGTTATTTTTGACTTTTCTGTTTCCATGACATAAACAACATATTGATATTTATAGATAATTAAAAAATTGTATAAAATATACTTGCATATGACAAAAAAGTAAATAGACTTGTGTTGTAATTATAGCAAAGCTTATGAAAGGATGTAGGATGCCAGGTATTGATTGGAAAGGGGTATTCCCCGCGACGACGACCCAGTTTTTTGACGACGAAAGTCTGGATATTGACGGCACGCAACGCACATTGGATAATCTGATCAATGACGGCGTTCACGGCCTGATCATTCTGGGCACCTGCGGCGAGAATAATTCCCTGACGGCGGCGGAAAAGATCAGGGTGATCACCGCGGCTCGGGAAGTGGCCAATGGCCGGGTGCCGGTGCTCAGCGGCGTATCGGAATTCACCACCCGCGCCGCCTGCGACTATGCGGCGCAGGCGGAGAAGATCGGCCTTGACGGCCTGATGGTGCTGCCGGCGATGGTGTATAACGCCAACCGGCGCGAAATATTGACCCATTACCGCACGGTCGCCGGGGCGACGGACTTGCCGATCATGGTTTACAACAATCCGGTGACCTACAGGATCGACGTGACCGTTGATATGATGGCGGAGCTGGCCGAACTGCCGAATATCGTCGCGATCAAGGAATCGACCGAGGACACCCGCCGGATCACCGATCTTTTTAATGAATTTGATCAGCGCTTCACCATTTTCTGCGGCGTCGATGACATTGCGCTCGAAAGCCTCATGCTGGGCGCGCCGGGCTGGATTTCCGGCCTGACCAGCGCGTTTCCCCGGGAATCGGTCGCCCTGTTCCGGCTGGCGGCGCAGGGCCGTTATCAGGAAGCGCTGGAAATTTACCGCTGGTTCATGCCGCTTTTGCATCTGGATACCATTCCGACCCTGGTGCAATGCATCAAACTGGCGGAACAGATATGCGGCCGCGGCTCGGAAATGGTCCGTCCGCCGCGCCTGAAGCTGATCGGTGAGGAACGCGCGCATGTGGTTCAGGTAACGGAAACCGCCCTTGCGAGTCGGCCTGATTTGTCAAAATATAACCTTGATTAGTCGCCGCGGGCGGCGCAGGATGGCGCCATGACCAGACATAGTTTTTTTTGCATCGACGCCCATACCTGCGGCAACCCGGTCCGGGTTGTCACCGGCGGCGGCCCGCCTTTGCAGGGCGCCAGCATGTCGGAAAAACGCCAGGATTTCATCCGCCGTCATGACTGGATCCGCCGGGCGCTGATGTTCGAGCCCCGCGGCCATGACATGATGTCGGGCTCGATCCTCTACCCGCCGCTGAATGAAAGCAGCGATATGGCGGTGTTGTTTATCGAGACCAGCGGCTGTCTGCCCATGTGCGGCCATGGCGCCATCGGCACGGTGACCGCCGCGCTGGAGCAGGGGCAGGTCACGCCGCGCATTCCGGGGCAACTGACCTTTGATGCGCCGGCCGGCACGATTCGCGTTGAATATGCGATGGAAGGCGATTATGTAGAGCATGTCCGGCTGTTCAATATCGCCAGCTATCTGGCGCAGCCGGAGGTCCGGATTGACTGTCCCGGGTTTGGCGAACTGGTGATTGATATTGCCTACGGCGGCAATTATTACGCCATTCTGGACCCGCAGAAGAATTACGCCGGTCTTGAGGATATTTCCGCCGCTGACGTGATGCGCTATTCGCCGCTGATCCGCGACCGGCTGAATCAGGCGGTGGACTGCGTTCACCCCGAGGACCCGACCGTATGCGGCGTATCCCATGTCTTGTGGGCGGGCAAGCCGACCCGGAGCGATTCCCACGCCCGCAATGCGGTCTTTTACGGCGAGAAGGCCATCGACCGCTCCCCCTGCGGCACCGGCACCAGCGCCCGCATGGCGCAATGGGCGGCCCGGGGAAAATTGAATGTCGGCGATGAATTCATCCATGAGAGCATCATCGGCAGTCAGTTTATCGGCCGGGTCGAAGGCCGGGCGAAGGTGGGCGGTTTTGACGCCATCCGCCCCAGCATTCAGGGCTGGGCGAAGGTGACGGGACTGAACACGATCTTTGTCGATGACCGGGACCCCTATGTCCACGGCTTTACAGTGAAATAACAGGATTGGAGCTCCAGAACCATGACAAAATATGACAATTATATCAACGGACAATGGGTCGGCAGTGATCATTATGTCGCCAATATAAACCCGTCGGACTCTACGGATGTGATCGGCGAATACGCCTCGGCGTCGGTGGATCAGGTGGAAGCCGCCGTCACCGCCGCGGATCAGGCCCTGACCGAATGGGCCTTTTCAACCCCGCAGCAGCGGTTTGACGCGCTGGATTATATTGCGAACCAGATTTTCGCCAGGGCCGATGAACTGGGCCGCCTGCTGTCCCGTGAAGAAGGTAAAACCTTTCCCGAGGGCAAGGGCGAAGTCCTGCGCGCCGGGCAGATTTTCAAGTTTTTCGCCGGTGAGGCCCTGCGGGCGGGCGGCGAAATCCTGCCGTCTGTCCGGCCCGGGGTCGAAGTGGAAATCACCCGTGAGCCGGTCGGCGTTGTCGGCTTTATCACGCCGTGGAATTTCCCGATCGCGATCCCGGCCTGGAAAATCGCTCCGGCGCTGGCCTATGGCAACGCCGTCGTCATCAAGCCGGCGGAACTGGTCCCCGCTTCGGTCTGGGCCCTGTTTGACATCATGGCGAAAGCCGGATTGCCGGACGGGGTGGTGAATCTGGTCATGGGACCGGGGCGCATCGTTGGTGAGGCGATCACTTCCTCGGACAAGGTTGCGGCGGTCAGCTTCACCGGTTCGGTGGCGACGGGCCGGCATATCCGCCGGGTGGTCACGGAACGCGGGGCCAAAGTGCAACTGGAAATGGGCGGCAAGAACCCGCTGGTGGTGCTGGATGACGCCGATCTTGATGTGGCGGTCAACTGCGCATTGCAGGGGGCGTTCTTCTCCACCGGGCAGCGCTGCACCGCATCGAGCCGGCTGATTGTCACCGAGGGCATTCACGACGCCTTTGTCGGGAAACTGACCGAACAATTGAAGTCGGTCAAGGTCGGCCACGCCCTCGATGCGGCGACCCAGATCGGTCCGGTGGTCGATGAAAGCCAGCTGAAGCAGGATCTGGACTATGTTGATGTCGCAGTCTCCGAGGGCGGCCGTCTGGTTTATGGCGGAAAACGGCTGCCGCTGGCGGAAGCGGGCTGTTATATGTCGCCGGCTTTAATCACGGAAACCACCAACGACATGCGGATCAACCGGGAAGAAGTGTTCGGCCCGGTGGCGTCGGTGATCAGGGTCCGGGATTACAGCGAAGCCCTGAAGGTCGCCAATGACACGGAATTCGGTCTGTCGGCCGGGATCTGCACCACCTCCCTCAAATACGCCAGCGATTTCAAGCGCCGGTCCGAGGCCGGCATGGTGATGGTCAACCTGCCGACGGCGGGGGTCGATTATCATGTGCCCTTTGGCGGGCGCAAGGGCTCCAGTTACGGCCCCCGCGAGCAGGGCGGCTACGCCCGGGAATTTTATACCATCGTCAAAACCAGCTATACCCTGCCGGTGTAAGTTTTTAAGGAGCGGGATTATCAGGTCCGGAAATCGAAAAATCACGGGAAAAACCGCCGTTGACAGCCTGTATGAGCGGCTGAAGGAAAAAATCATTTCCGGCCAGTATCCGGCCGGGTTTTCCCTGCGCCAAGACGCCCTGGCCCGGGAATCCGGCACCAGCCGCATCCCGGTGCGCGAGGCGCTGTTCCTGCTCGAAGGCGACGGCCTGGTCGAATTCAAGCCACATAAAGGGGCGGTGGTCCGGCCGTTGTCGATCAAGGAGGTTGCCGAGCTTTTCCGGCTGCGGGCGCTGCTGGAATGCGACCTGCTGCGTCAGGCGCTGCCCCATATGACCGAAGCGGATTTTGACCGGGCGGAAAAGGCGTTGGCGGATTATGACCGGGCGGTGGCGTCGGGGCGCAATATCGCCCGCTGGTTCAGGCTGAACTGGCTGTTCCATGCGGCGATCTATGGTCCGGCCGATACGCCGATCACCCTTGATATGGTCAAGTCGCTGCACGACAATACGGACCGCTATCAGCGGATTCAGATGACGCTGGACGGCGCCCGGCCGCGCGCCCATAACGAACATCAGGAATTGTTGCAGGCCTGTCGCGACCGCCACGACGGCAAAGCCGTCAAGCTGCTTGAGCGGCATCTGCTGGAAGGCGGCCGCCGGGTGACGGACTTTCTGGAGAACGCAAACTAAAATACGGCGGAAACAGTTTATTTTCATCTGTTTCCGGGGCGCGAATTATGTTAGCGTCGCACAAAACAATCCTCATAAAACCGGGAGATAATCAATGAAGAAAATTCTGTGGGTCATGTTGGCCGCCGCCATCGTCCTGACCTATGCCGTTTATGACAAGGTGCCGCCCCACAAGGCGCCGATCAATATTGACGCCGACCGGCTGGCCGGAAATATTAAAATTCTGGCGTCCGATGAATTTGAAGGACGGGCGCCGGCGTCGGCGGGCGAGGAAAAAACCATCAATTTTCTGAAAACGGAATTTGAAAGGCTGGGCCTGAAGCCCGGCAACGGCGACAGTTATTTCCAGGATGTCAAGATGGTCGAAATTGCCGCGTCGCCCGATGCGGTGATGACGGTGATGACGCCGGACGGCGCGCTCAATCTGAAATATGGCCCCGATTTCATGGGCTGGACCAAGCGGGTTCAGGAACAGGTCAGTGTCACCGACAGCGACATGATCTTTGTCGGTTATGGCGTCAATGCGCCGGAATATGACTGGAATGATTATGAAGGCGTTGACGTTAAGGGAAAAACCGTTGTCGTGCTGGTCAATGATCCGGGTTTCGCCACCCAGAATCCCGATCTGTTCACCGGCAACGCCATGACCTATTACGGCCGCTGGACCTATAAATATGAAGAAGCCGCCCGCCAGGGGGCCGAGGCGGTGATCATCGTTCATGAGACGGCGCCGGCCGCCTATCCCTGGGCCGTGGTCGAGGGCAGCTGGTCCGGCCCCTTGTTCAGCCTGGAAAGCCCGGACGGCAATATGTCGCGGGTCGCGCTGGAAACCTGGATTCAGGGTTCCCAGATGGCGAAGATTTTTGTGGCCGCCGGTTATGACTACCAGGAGATGACCAAACGGGCGGCGACCCGCGATTTCAAGGCGGTCCCCCTGAAGTCTAAAATGTCCCTGGCGCTGGAGAACAAGATCCGTCATGTGGTGTCCCGCAATGTGGCGGCGGTCCTGCCGGGCAGCGACCGGGCCGATGAATATATTATCCATATGTCCCATTGGGATCATTTCGGCCGGGACGCGTCGCTTGAGGGGGACCAGATCTATAACGGCGCCGCCGACAACGCCAGCGGTACCGCCGGCCTGATCGAACTGGCCAACGCCTATGTCTCCGGCGTGCGGCAACCGCGCCGGTCGGTGATGTTCATGGCGGTCACCGCAGAGGAGCAGGGCCTGCTGGGGTCGGCCTATTACAGCAAGAATCCGCTGGCGCCGCTCCATAAAACCGTGGCGGCGATCAATATCGATGTTCTGCCCTATCACGGGAAAACCCACGATATTACAATTGTCGGTTACGGCAATTCCGAACTGGACGACTATGTTGACCGGGCGGTGCGCAAACAGAAGCGGATCGCCAATCCGGACCCGGAGCCGGAAAAGGGCGGTTTTTACCGCTCCGACCATTTCAGCCTGTCCAAGGAAGGCGTGCCGGCGCTGTATTTTGAAGGCGGCGTCAATCATGTAACGCATGGCCGCGACTGGATGCTGGCGCAGATTGCCGATTATACCGCCAACCGCTACCATAAACCGTCCGACGAATATTCCGAGGACTGGGACCTGTCCGGCGCCGCGCAGGATCTGAAGCTGATCTATCGGATCGGGTTGCAACTGGCCCAGGAAGACAGCTTTCCCAACTGGCGGGACGGCAACGAATTCAAGGCCAAACGGGACGCCATGATGCAATAGCCTGAAGGGCTGTTGCGGCGCATCTGTGGCTTATTCCGGCTTATTCTCTTTGGCCCGATGCGCATTTGCTGCATTGGGGCAGGGAGGGATTAAGTTTCAGCCGGGCCCGTTTGATTTTTTCGCCGCAGGTGATGCAATAGCCGAACTCGCCCTGGTCGATGCGCGCCAGTGCGGCCTCGATCCGGTTCAGTTCAACCTGACGCCGCCGGTCGACCTCCCGGGACATGGCCTGGCTTTGCAGCGCGTCCATCCGCGACAGGCGGCCGACCTTGGTTTGGTCGAGCTTGACCGCGGACATATTGTCCTCTGTGGCTTTGATCATCGATTCGAGCTGCTGCTTTTCGTCAAGCAGGCGTTTTTTATAGTCTGTCAGGGACATATCCATTTCGGCGCCTCACCTTATTTTTTAAGGATGATACAGCATTTTTCGCAAAATTTCCTTAATATGATTTTCTGACGTTGCGGGCTGGTTTTTGGCTGATTTTCCCTCTAGGCTATGCGCATGAAAAAGATATTGACCCTGACCCTGAACCCCTCTCTGGATATTTCCTCGGCCACCGCGGAATTTCTGCCGCGCCAGAAACTGCGCTGCGCGCCGCCGCTCTATAATGCCGGCGGCGGCGGGATAAATATTTCGCGGGCGATCAGGAACCTCGGTGGCGAGTCCGTGGCGCTGCTGACCCGGGGCGGCGCCATCGGCACGCTGCTGGTTGACCGGCTGAACGAGTTGTCGATCCCCTGCAGAACCTTTGATATTGCAGGGATGACCCGGCAGAATTTCGCCGTTTCGGAACAGAAAAGCGGCGACCAGCTCAGGTTTGTCATGCCGGGGCCGCATCTCACGCCACGGGAAGAGCGGAACCTGCTGGATTTTATCAGCCGGCAGGCGGAGAATTTCGATTATGTCGTCGCCAGCGGTAGTCTGCCGCCGGACATGGAGGAAAATTTTTACGGCCGTCTGGCGGACATTCTGGCCCATCAGGATAACGCGCTGATTGTCGATACCTCGGGCAGGGATCTGGCCCAGGCGATCGACGCGCCGGTCGAACTGATCCGCTGCAATCGCTGGGAATTTTCCGAACTGCTCAACCGGCCGATCGACAGCATTGCTCAGGCCCTGGACGCCGCCCGCGAAATTTTGCATCAGGGACGGTGCGGGGCGCTGTGCGTCGCCGTCGGCGCCCAGGGGGTGCTTTATGTGGACCGGGAGCGGGCTTTTCACGCCATTCCGCCCCATGTCGAGATAATCAGCATGGTCGGCGCCGGCGACAGCCTTGTCGCGGGGCTGGTTCTGTCACTGGCCCGGGGCGCCGTTGTGGAACAGGCGTTGACCTACGGCATGGCCTGCGCCTCGGCGACAATCGGCGCGCCGGGAACGGAGCTGTGCGCCAAGGACCAGGTGGCCGCCCTGCTGCCGCAGGTAAAGTTTCATAACCTGAACCTTTCACAGATATAAAAAAAACCGCCCGCGGGTTGCGCAGACGGCTTTTTTTGTAAGGTCATTTTATCCTGTTGATCAGCGCAGGGGGCGGCTGTGGGCGGCGCCGCGGAAAATGGCGTTCATCAGCGCCATATTCAACCCGTCGAGATAGGCCCGGGTTGTCGGGTCCTGGGTGAAACCGATGACATGGCCGCGTCCCGTGGGCTGGATCACAAGGAACGGCTTATGGGCCAGTTGTTGGCGGTTCTCCGGCCAGAGATAGCCGCTGCTGAGCAGTTGGTCCGCAGCCATAAAGCTGGCGACATTATAGCCTTTGTCAAGCCGGATCGGGCCGTAAATATCCTGTCCCCGGACAAGGACATTCAACTGATCGGCGAGACCGGCCGCCAGCCAATGATCATGATCCACGGCGGCCCGCGCCAAAACGCCGGGGACATTGTCGGGTGCTTCCCGGAGTGGGGTTGTCGCGGCCTTCAGGTCATCCGGGCCGTCAAGCCGGGTGCCTTCCACGGTGCCGCTATCCTTGTTGACCGGCGTTTCGGGGATCTCCGTTTCCCGATAGTTATCTTCGCGACGGGTTGAGATCAGGTTGACGTCCGGATGGCTGACATAGCGCATGGCGGCGCCCATGGCGATCAATGTGCCGCCGCGCCGGACCCAATCCTTGAGGTTTTTTGTCCCCGCCTTGCCCAGCCTGTCCTGATAGCGGCCCGAGCTTGACGGCAGGATCAGGACCTGAAAGCGGCTGAGATCGGCGGCGGCCAGTTGTTCGCTGCGGATATTGGTGACCGGGTAATCGAGCTGCCTTTCAATGACATAGCGGGTGTTGCCCGCCGCATAGGGCGAGGTGGGCACGTCCCAGGCGATGGCGACCCGTGGGGCGATCATTTTCACCACATTATCGCTGCCGAAATTCGGGCCATTGGTGACCCAGCTGCTGTCGACGCCATGTATTTCGGCGCCTGTCAGTTCCGCCAGTTGGCTTAAATGATCGCTCAGATCAGCGGGATTATTCAGCACCTCGAAAATCAGGGAGCCGGCCGGATAGCGCCGGCCCTGAATGGTGAAGGCCTTGTCGCTGCTTTTGACGTTAAGACCCCGCCGCAGGGCGTGGGCCAGCAGACGGGCGGAGGTCGCCTGCCCCCAGGGCGCCAGAAAAGCGACCCGGGCGTCCGGATGATCAAGCCGGGCCGGGGTATAAAGGTCCGTCGGGGCGTTGGGGAAATCCTGCCGGACCGCTTTGCCGCAGCTTTCATAACGGATATTATACATCAGCGGCAGGGACCAGGCGGTGACGTCATAAATTTCCGGCGTATAATCCTTGGCCCGCCGGCGTTCCTGTTCCTTGACGAAATCGCTTTCCATGGCGACATTTTCGTCCATCAGGGTGCGGATCAGCCGTTTGGCCGGCTGGTCCAGATTGATGACATAGGCGCCGGCCTGATAGTCGGCGCCGCAGGCCCGAAAATCCTGATCCGATTTGTGGACTTCCACCCCCTGCCGCACCAGCAGCCCGGCGAGCTTTGTCGCCGCCGCCTGATCATCCTGGGTTGGAATGATATAGCTTTTGATCTTGTCGTTCCGGCCCTCCGCAATGGCGCTTTTGCGGTAATTGTAAAAATCGCGCAGGAACTTGACCCGGTTGACCGCCGCCGTTTCCGCCGTGGCGAGCGAGGCGACGAAATGATGCCGCACCGTATCACGATAGATGAGGTCGTCGCCGTCATCGCGGCGGAAGGCGAGCCCGCGGGCGGAGGCCTGCTCATAGGTCATGGCGATGGCGCCGTAATAGGACGGCCAACTGGCGCCGTATCCGGGATAGAAGGCGTCAAAAATCTCCCGGGTGAAATAGTCAAAACCGAATTTGTCAAACCATTTGGCGTTATTCCGCCCGAACAGTTCGAGGCTGCTTCGCTGATCCTTCGCCAGGTGGGGATTGAAGGGCAGGGCCTCGGGCGAGAAATAATAGGACTGGTTGCCGTCCATTTCATGCAGGTCGACAAAAACCAGCGGATACCATTGTTGCAGGGCCTTCACCTGACCGATGATTTCCGGCTGGGTCAGGGCGAACCAGTCGCGGTTCATGTCAAACAGGTAATGATTGGTCCGGCCGCCGGGCCAGGCCTCATTCTGTTCGACGGACAGGCGGCTGCTGTCGGGCAGCAGGCCCTTTGCGCTGGTGTAATGATGGACGAACCGTTCGCGGCCGTCCGGATTTTGCAGCGGGTCAATGAAGGTGACCACCTGCGACATGATGCGATCGATCTGGGGGTTGTTCTTTGACGCCAGCAGGTGATAGGCGGTCAGCATCGCCGCATCGGTGGAGGAAATCTCGTTGCCGTGAACGGCGTAGGACAGCCAGACCGTCGCCGGCAGGTCATTGATCAGCTGATCGGCAGTGGCCTCGGCGGTCTCGCGCGGGTCCGCCAGTTGTTTCATGCCGGCGGCGAGGGCGGGCAGGGCGGAAATATGGTCCGGGTTGGAGACGGCGGCATAGATCAGCGCGCGCCCCTGCCAGCTTCTGGCGTATTCGGTAATCGTGATCCGGTCGGGGGCCGCCTTGGCCAGGGCGTCAAAATATCTGATCATATCGCTGTGGGAGGTGATTTTCTCACCCGGGGCATAGCCGAGGACCTGTTGATAGGTCGGAATCGCCGGGTCATATTGCGCGCCGGGCCAGAATTCATAAGTGTCTTCGGCGCGGCCGAGGGCGCTGACCATAAAGACCATAATAAGAGCGGAAGAAAACAGGGCGGATATTTTTGTGTAAATATTATGGGCCATTGCCGGGAAATCCCCTTTAATTTTTTGTGATTTTCTTTATCCTGTGAGAGTATATGAAAAATCCTGAAATAGAAAAGCCCCATGCTGAAAAAAATAATTGAACATTTCCCGGAACTGGCGCAATTGTCCGAGGACAATAAGAGAATTTTGCAAGACGGCTGTCAGGTGACGTCGGCGCCCGCCGGAACGGTGATGTTTTCCGAAGGCAGCGACTGCAAGGGCTATGTCATGCTGCTCGAAGGGACGGTCCGGGTGCAGAAAACATCCGAAGACGGCCGGGAAATTGTCCTCTATCGGGTCGAGGCGGGGGAATCCTGCATCATGACCACGACCTGTCTGATCTCCGATGAGCAGTACGGGGCGGAGGGAATCGCCGAAACGGAGATTACCCTGGCTGTTATTCCGCCGGAAACCTTTAACCGACTGCTGGCCCGGTCGGATCATTTCCGCCATTTCGTTTTTGAGGTCTACGCCAAACGCCTGTCGATGCTGATGATGCTGGTCGAGGAGGTGGTGTTCAAAAAACTGGACAGGCGGCTCGCCCAGCTGCTGCTGGATAAAAAGGGTGATCAGTTCGACATTACCCATCAGGACATCGCCACCGAGCTGGGGTCGGTGCGGGAAGTGGTCAGTCGCCAGCTCAAGGTTTACGAACGCCAGGGTCTGGTTAAACTGGGGCGTGGCATGATCCGGGTTGTCGATCGGCCGGGATTGCGGGCCGCCGCCGGCTGAGAGCTGGAATATTTTCAACCTGTGTGACTTCCGTCACTTATTTTTCCCTGATTTTGTGGTTTACTCATTAACGTGAAGAAAAGCAGGAGATGGAAAATGGTTAAAAATGTTGGTGGTCCGGATAAAATTCTTCGTATTGTTATCGGCTTGGCGCTGATCGCCTCGGCCCTGTCGGGCTATTTCACGCCGTGGGGCTGGATTGGCGTTGTTCCGCTGGTGACCGGACTGTTCGGCTGGTGCCCGGCCTATAGCGTTCTGGGACTGAGAACCTGCCCTCTTTCAGAAGACAAATAAGTGAAGTGGAGAATAAAATGGCTTTGGATCGTGTTATTTTCGCCTTTGCGGGCGCAATGATATTGCTGAGCTTGCTGCTTGGCCTTACGGTGCATATCTATTGGCTGGGACTGGCGGCTTTTGTCGGCCTGAATATGTTTCAGGCGGCCTTTAGCGGATTTTGCCCGCTGGCGATCATGCTGAAAAAGCTTGGCGTCAAGCCCGGCGCCGCCTTTTAAGGCAATTATAAATATAACAACCCGGAGGAAAGTATGATTCATATTTCGCAAACGGCGAAGCGCAACCCCAGGGCTTTTTTCTGGGCCAGCGGCGCTTTGAGCCTGATCATGATCCTGCTGGTGGCGTTGCCGAGCATCTGGCCGCAGCCTTACGCGCTGCTCAATCCGCTGCGGATTGATACGGATCCGGAAAATATGCTGTCGCAGGATGAACCGGTCCGGGTTTTTCACAATCGTCAGAAGAAGGAATTTTCCCTCTATGACATGGTCGTCGTGGGGGTGGTCAATGAAAGCCATCCCCAGGGCGTATTCAACAAAAAATCCCTCAGCAATATTTATGCGCTGACCGAATTCGCCAAGACCATTCAATGGCGGGATGACGAGGGCGAAACCCAGGGGGTTATATCCGTTGACCTGATGGCGCCATCGACGGTGGATAATATTGAGCCCGGCGGCCTCGGGGTCGTAAAGTTTGAATGGCTGATGAAGCAGCCGCCGGCCGATGACGCCGCGGCGCTGGCCGTCCGCGAAAAGGCGCAGAATCTACCCCTGCTGAATGGCACAATCGTTTCTGAAGACGGCAAGGCGATCGCCCTCTATATCCCGATTACCGCCAAGAACGTCAGCTATAACGTGGTCGAGCAACTCAAGGGCAAGATTGCCGAATTCGCCACAGACGGCCCGTCGGCGGATCAGTATCACGTCACCGGCCTGCCGGTGGCGCAGGATACTTTTGGCGTTGAAATGTTCAAGCAGATGGCGATTTCCGCCCCGATGGCGATGATGCTGATTTTCCTGCTGATGTGGTATTTTTTCAAGAAGGTGTCGCTGGTGATTTCGCCGATGATTGTGGCGATGGTGTCGGTGATCATGACCATGGGGCTGCTGGTGATCACCGGCAACACGGTACATATCATGAGCAGCATGATCCCGATTTTCATCATGCCGATTGCGGTGTTGGACGCCATTCATATCCTGAGCGATTTCTATGACCGTTATCCGCGCTACAAAGACCGCAAACAGACCCTTGATCATGTGATGAAGGAGCTGTCGGCGCCGATGCTCTATACGACCCTGACGACGGCGGTCGGTTTCGCTTCCCTGGCGCTGACGCCCATTCCGCCGGTCCAGACCTTCGGGATTTTTGTCTCGATCGGCGTGATCATGGCCTGGTTTTTCACCATTACCCTGGTGCCGGCCTATATCATGTTGATGCCGGAGGAGAAATTCGCCGATTTCGGCCTGACGCTCGCCGATGATGATCGCGGGGCGCTCGCCCGCTCCCTGAAAGGACTGGGCCGGGTGACCTTCAGCGGGGCGAAACTGATCATTCTGGCGGTGTTTATCCTCGGCGGCGTCGCCTGGATCGGCGTCAACCGCATCGTGATCAATGACAATCCGGTGAAATGGTTCGCCCCGGATCATGAAATCCGGGTTGCCGACCGGGCGCTGAACGAACGGTTCGCCGGAACCTATATGGCCTATCTGGAATTGAACAGCGGCGGCGAAACCGAAACCGTGGCCGAGTTCGCCAGAAACCTGCAGGCGCGGATGGCGGATCATGCGCTCAGCCCGCTGCAGGAGATGGCGCCGGAAGTCGCGGCGCTCGCCGCCGAAGCCCAAAGCCCGAAACAGCTGATCGACCGGCTGATTGCCGCCATGGAGCAGCGTATGGAAACGGTGGCGGATGTGGAATGGGACGTCTGGGACGGGGCCCTGACCTGGGCCGGCGAATATCTCGCCCGTGGCGAAACCTTCAAGAATCCGGAAGTACTGAATTATATGGTCCGGTTGCAGGATTTCCTGCAGGAGACCGGCCGGGTCGGCAAAAGCAGCAGTCTGGCCGATGTGGTCCGGACCGTGCACCGGGAATTATTCATGGGCGATCAGGAAGCCTATCGCATTCCGGACAGCCGGGCGGCGGTGGCCGAGACGCTGATCACCTATCAGAATAGCCATCGCCCGCAGGACCTGTGGCATTTTGTCACGCCGGATTATAAAAAAACCAATTTATGGCTCCAGCTCAAAAGCGGCGACAACCGGGATATGAGCGCCCTGGTCGATCAGGTGGACCGGTTCTTCCGCGACAATCCGCCCCCGGAAGGCGTCACCCATGACTGGTTCGGGCTGACCTATATCAATGTCATCTGGCAGGACAAGATGGTCGCCGGCATGGCCAACGCCTTTATCGGCAGCTTTGTCATCGTGCTGGTCATGATGATCTTCCTGTTCCGCTCGCTGTGGTGGGGCGTCATGGCGATGGTGCCGCTCGCCTTCACCATCAGCATGATTTACGGCATTATCGGCCTGATCGGCAAGGATTACGATATGCCGGTCGCCGTCCTGTCGTCGCTCAGTCTGGGGCTGGCGGTCGATTACGCCATTCACTTCCTGGCGCGTAGCCGCGAGATGAAGAAGAAATTCCCCGACTGGAAATCAACCTCGGTCGCCGTCTTCGGCGAACCGGCGCGGGCGATCAGCCGCAATGTGATTGTCGTCGGCATCGGCTTTATGCCGCTGCTGGCGGCGCCCCTGGTGCCCTATAAGACGGTCGGGGTCTTCATTTCGGCGATTCTGCTGTTGGCCGGGATCGCGACCCTGACCATCCTGCCGGCCCTGATCCGGATATTTGAAGGCTTTCTGTTCAAAAAGCCCCCGCTGACTGAAAAGACCATTGAAAGGACATGACATGAAGTATCTTGCAGGATTGTTTTTGACCGCCTCGCTTCTGGGGGCCTTGACCGGAACTTCATCTGCGGCGGCGATGGATGTTATGGCGGTGGTGAAGAAAGCCAATCATGTGTCCTATTACAAGGGCGATGACGGCCGGGCCAGGGTCAATATGACGATCATTGACGACCAGGGCCGGGAGCGGAAACGGGAATTCGTGATCCTGAGGAAAGATGACGACAAGGCCGACAGCGGCATTGACGGCGTGCAGAAATTCTATGTCTATTTCAACAAGCCGGCCGATGTGAAGAAAATGGTCTTTATGGTGGTCAAGAATATGGATCGGGACGATGACCGTTGGCTCTATCTGCCGGCCCTTGACCTGGTCAAGCGGATCGCCGCCAGTGACGAACGGACCAGTTTTGTCGGTTCACATTTCTATTATGAGGATGTCTCCGGCCGCGGCATTCATGAAGACAACCATGAAATTGTCGAGGAAAATGACACATATTATATTCTGCAAAGCACGCCGAAGGATAAGGGCGCGGTGGAGTTCGCCACTTACAAGAACTGGATCCACAAAGGAACATTCCTGCCGGTCAAGACGGAATATTACGATGCCCGGGGACAGAAAATCCGCAGCTATACCGCCCTCAAGGTCGAACTGGTGGACGGCCATCCGACGGTGACCTCGTCCCGTATGGAAAATCATGAAACGGGCGGCAAAACGGTAATGAATTACAGTGCCGTGAAATATGACGTCGGCCTGCCCGACGAGATTTTCACCGAACGCTACCTGCGCAAGGCGCCGCGCCAATATCTGAGATAAATATTTACGGTAATAATGAGAGTGCAATGACGTTACGTATATTCGCCCTGGCCGCCGCGTTGTCTGTTTCGCAAATGCTAGCGGCGCAGGAAATCAAGCTGCCCGAAGGGTTGGGCGACCTTACGGCGATGGAACAGAAAACCGATAAGCAGGAAGGCTTGCCGTTTGACCTCACCGGCTTTCTCGAAAGCCGGGTCGGGGTCCGGCTGCAGAATGACGCCCATGAAAAGAACATGAGCATTGGCGAGCTGCGGGGGCAGATCGGCCTGGAAAAAACCATCGACCGCCTGACCTTCAGCCTGACGACGGATTTCATTTACGACCCGGTGCTGGATCAGCATTCCCTTGATCTGGAGCGGGGCCGGGGCTTTGCCGACCTGCGCGAAGCAAATGTCGTTTTCAGTCCGCTGAATTTCATGGATGTCAAAGTCGGCCGCCAGGTTCTCACCTGGGGCACCGGCGATCTGCTGTTCATCAATGACCTGTTCCCCAAGGACTGGAACAGTTTTTTTATCGGCCGCGATGATGAATATCTCAAGGCCCCGTCGGACGCGATAAAGACGGCTTTGTTCTTTGGCGATTATAATCTCGACATTGTTTATGTGCCGCGTTTTGATGCGGACCGCTTTATTGACGGCGCGCGGCTGTCTTTTTTTGACCGGTCCATGGGCGCATTGAGCGGCCGGGAAAATCCGGTGCGGGCCAACCGCCCCGACGACTGGTTCAGTGATGACGAACTGGCGCTGCGCCTGACCCGGTCCTTCGGCGCCTATGAAACGGCGCTCTATTATTACAACGGCTATTGGAAAAGTCCGGCGGGCCAGAATATGACGACCGGGCTGGCGGAATTTCCCCGGCTGCAGGTCTTCGGCGCCAGCCTGCGCGGCCCGGTGGCGCAAGGCATCGCTCATATGGAGGCGGGCTATTATAAAAGCGCCGACGGCGCGGCAAGCAATCCCCTGGTCCGCAACAGCGAATTTCGCTTTCTGATCGGTTACGAGCAGGAACTGGCGACCGAACTGACCGGTTCGGTGCAATATTATCTCGAACGGCGGCTGGACTATGACCGCTATCTCGCCAGTCTGCCGGCGGGGGCGATCCGCGATGACCGCAACCGGCATCTCTTTACCCTGCGCCTGACCAAGCTGTTGATGCAGCAGGATTTAAAGCTGTCGCTGTTCAATTTCTATTCACCGTCGGATGAGGACGGCTATCTGCGGCTGAACGCCGCCTATAAAATCCGCGACAACCTGAGGGTCGAGGCCGGCGGCAATATTTTCTATGGCCGGCATATCTTCAGCTTCTTTGGCCAGTTTGAGGATAACAGCAATATCTATACCGCCCTGCATTATGATTTTTAAACTGCGGGGCGGGGCGGTTTGAGGGCGGGGGGCTATTGTTCCTCGTCGAATGTCGGCCGGTGGGTCGCCGCCACCCGGGCCGCCTGTTCATACATGCCGGTCATCAGGTCGAGGATCTTGCTGCCGTTGGCCAGTTGCTCATCCATATTGCGAATGGCCTTGGTGACTTCGATCAACAGCCCCTTGCGCAAGGCGACAAACCGTTCAACCACCTGATTGCCGGCCGGCGTCGTCCGGTAGCGGACGCCCTTGCGGCGTTTGTCGTTGGTTGTTTTCTCGACCAGCTTGTCCGAGGTCAGCTTGCGGATGGTATATTGGATATTGGTGTTGTCGTCCCGGTTCAGCAGCCGGGCGATCTCGGTTATTCCCTTCGGGCGATCACGCATGGCGATAATATTGAGGATCGCGCAGTCATGGGCGCTCATATTGATCCCCGAGGCGGCGACGGTGCATTCCTTCATCCAGCGGGAGAAACTTTCATAGGAGCGGAACAGGGAATATTCCAGCTCCGTCAATGCGATTTCATGCTCATTGGTGGCCAGATGCCAGCGCCTGTCCAAATCAAGGGTTCCCTTCTCTTTGATTGGTTGCTTATGGACCGTCTTGTTTTTTGTCATCGCTCGCCTCGCCGATATTTTACCTGAGGGAAACAGGGTAATACACCACCTGCAGAATTCAATGGTAAATTGCGTTATATATAAAACAACCTGCAATTTTGGATTTTTAACAGGTAATATTACTGGTAAAATAAATAGCATTCTATAACTATAATTCACTTGTCGCGTAAAAAAATAGCAGGCGCATTTGGGTTAGGCAAAAGGCTGTGCGGGGCCGGGCGTGGTGGCGTTCAGGTGAAATCGTCAAACTGTTGCGGGGCGGCTGCGTCTGGTTTATCCTTTGCGACAAAACGGGGGGACCCTGTTTATTGACTTAAGAGGATACGCCGATTTTTACCTGCCCCAACTGTCACGCCAAGGTCATCAGGCCCCGGGAGAAATTCTTCCTCGGCAGCGGCGTTGATGAACAGGGCCGGACGTTCGGTTTCAGGCCGCTTATGCAATGTCCGTCCTGTGACGCGTCTCTCGCCCATGACGCGCGCTGGTCCCGGCTCTATAGCGCGGTTTATGTTATTTTCTTCAGTTTTATCCTGCTCAGTCTGTTGCTGCCGCTGGCGAAGCTGTCTATTGCGGCCTATCTGCTGCTCTCAATCGGCCTGCTGTTCGGCCTGTGGGGGCTTGGCAGGATGCTGTTGGTGCCTTTGGTGGTGCAGGCCAATCCGTTTCTGGAAAAAACCCTGCTTTATTTCAAAGAGTTCGGCTTTCATGATTTTCAGGTCAAAAGTGATATTTTTGACCCGCTGGCGCCGGAAAATTCGGAAGTCATTATTCATATGGGCAAGCTGCGCCTAAGGTTTCTGCGCGAGGGGGCGCAGGAATATGTCGAATTTGGCGGCAGCGACGCCCTGTTCGGCGATTATTACAGCTATGATGATCTGTTTGTCGCCCACGGCTGGCGCGACAAGGCCGATATCGCCAACCGCGACCGGGCCATTGGCTTGTATGAAGCCTGCCGGGGGATCCGCAAACACCAGAAAGAGCTTGAAATCATCTTCGATCCGGCGAATATTGACGTGGCGCTGACCAAGGTGCGGCTGACCCGGGATCAGCGCCTTGAGCAGAAAGGCTGGATTTCATCCATGGCGGGAAATAATTCATGAATGGCAAGATTGTAACAATTGTCCTGGTCCTGATACTGGCGCTGGTCAGCGGCCGGATCATCTATAATGAGCTGATTGCCGGTGAACCGGAAGAAACGGTCCGGACCAGCGCAGATATGAAGGGGTGATTACAGGACCGTCCTGATTTGCCTGATTTCGGCAATGAGCGCCTCGACGTCATCCAGGGTAATCAGCGGATTCATGAAGACCAGCCTCAGCCACCTATGGCCGCGATATTGGGTGGTGGAAATCAGGAAGTTGCCGTTTTTCAGCAGACGGCGGCGAATATCAAGCTGCGTGCGGTCATCGGCGCCGCTTCTGAAGCACAGAATGTTGGTTTGCGGCCTTACAGCAACCTCGAAATCATCCTGGGCGTCGATATAGTCGGCGGATTGCCGGGCGAGGTCGATAAGGTTATCGACATGGTTTTTCATGCCCTGTTCGCCGATGGCGGCCAGGGTCATAAACAGGCGCAGGCCCAGCGCCGCCTTGGTGCATTCAAGGGAGCGCGAGAGAAAGTCAAAACCGGGCTGGTCCTTTTCATGTATCAGATAGCTGGCTTCCTGGGCGAAGGCGTGATCAAGATGACGGTGCTGTTTCACCAGCACGGCGGCGCAGACCGCAGGCGTCCGGAGCATTTTATGGGCGTCCCAAATGATCGAATCGGCCTGGTCGATGCCGTCGAGCAGGAGACGGTATTTTTTCGACAGCAACGCCCCGCCGCCATGGGCCGCATCCACATGCAGCCAGATCTTGCGGGCGCGGCAGATTTCGCCGATTGCGGCCAGGGGGTCATATAATCCGGCCGCCGTGCCGCAGGCGTTGGCGACGAGGATCACCACCCGTTTGCCGTCCTGTTCGAGAGCGTCGATCATTGCCGGTATGCGGTCCGTCCGCACCCGGCCGTCATGGTCGGCGGGCAGGGTCAGGCAGTTTTTTTCGCCAAAGCCCAAAATGGCCGCGGCCCGCTTCATGGAATAATGGGACTGTTCGGGAACAAGAATCACCAGATTTCCGGGGTTGCCTTCCGTCCAGAAGTCCGGGACCATGGCGCCGCGGGCGGCGATGAGGGCCGTCAGGTTGGCCAGTGAGCCGCCGTGGGTCAATACGCCGCCGCCATGGGGGGAAGACGGGTCGAGCTGCCGCGGGCTTGGCGCCGTTCGCCAGCCGATTTTTTCCAGCATCCAGTTGATCAGAAAATATTCGATGGTGGAGGCCGCCGGTCCCATTTCGTAAACCGTCATCGGGTTATTTGTGACGCCGTCGATAAAGGATCCGAGGGCGCCGCTCGGATGGGTCGTCGCCACCTGATGGGCCATATAGCCCGGATGATGCAGACGGGTGCAATTGGCGAGATAATCGCCCAGGAACTGTTCGAGCCGGGCCCCGGTCAGGCCGCCGTCGCGGGTCAGATTCTCAAGGTCCAGTTGCCGGATCAGATCCTCAATCGGCCGCTGTATAAGAACAGGGGCGGCCTTTTCCCGGGACTGGTCAATAAAATCCCCGAGGGCCTTGCTGACGATCCGGGCGTCGGACAGGAAGCTTTCAATATCCGTCATCGATTTTCTTCTGGTCATTGTTATGTTCGCTCAATATATTTTCAATATATTTTTCAGGCGATCATTATGCCAGCGGAAAAATCATCTGCGCTTTTTTCTTTCCGTTTTTAATTTTCAGGTTTCTGTTCTCAGCGGGCGGCCGCTTCGGCGCTTTGGGGGTAAAATTCCTCAATAGGCAAATCCAGTTCAACCACATTTGACGGGATGCCGGTTTGGCCGGATTTGGTATAGGCCCGGACGTAATAGCTGTATTTCAGCCCGCCGAGTACGGACCGGTCATCAAACTTGCCGCCTTTTTTCGCCTGGATGATTTGGACGCCGCCGCCATCTTCGGCCCGATAGAGGTCATAGCCCGCGACATCGCCGTCGGCTCTTCGCCATTTCAGCTTGACCGCGCCATCGACATATTCGGCGGTCAGCGGCGCGTCATCCCGCCATGTCGGCGCGGGAACGTCGGGGGTATATTCCGGCGCCTGCAGATAGCCTTTCGGCCAGAGAAAGCAGGTGACTTCCTTGAATTTTTCATCCAGTTGCTTGCAGACATTGCAATAGACGCAGCGGACAATATCATCCTCGGCCCCTTGAGCCACCTTGGTAACCCAGTTGGGATCGGACAAAAGCTGCCGGGCCATGCCGACCATATCCGCCTTGCCCTGGGCCAGCAGTTGCTCCGCGTCCTCGGGATCATTGATTTTGCCGGCGGAAATGATCGGAATGTCATAGCCCTTGCTGTTGATCATTTCCTTGATTGAGGCGGCGTAATGGGCATGGGGCATCTTGGGGAAGGACGCCCCCGGCATGCAGCGCTCGCCGGAATAACCGGTGTAGGGATAGGGCGGCAGGCCGTCCTGCAGGATGGCGTCCTCAAATTTTCCGCCAACGGACAGCGAGATATAATCAACCCCCAACTGGGCCATGCGCAGCGCGATCAGCCGGCTGTCCTCCAGGGTGTAGCCGTCCTTGATCATTTCGTCGGCGAGGAAGCGCACGCCGACCGGGAAGCCGGGCCCGACCCTGGCGCGGACTTCGGCCATCACGTCACCGAACATGCGCAGGCGGCCCTCAAGGGAGCGGCCGTCATAGCGGTCGCGGCGGCGATTCAGGCGGGACAGAAAGGATGACAGGGTGTAGGCATGGGCCGAATGCAGCTCGATGCCGTCATAGCCGGCTTCTTTCGCCCGGGCGGCGGCGGCGCCGAAATCCCGGATGATGTCCCGGATCTCCTCTTCCGACAGCATGTCAATGGTCTGGCGCCAGCCGGAGCGGGCCACCTTCATGAAATGAATGATCTGGGGCACGACCTTTGAATCGCTGGCCTGGTGAATGGCGTCGGTCAGTTTCCGGTGACCGGCAATGAATTTATCGTCGGAAATGCGCAGCAGCGGGCCGGATTTTGACTGGTGAATGGCCATGGCCTCGACCACGATCAGGCCGACATTGCCCCGGGCGTAGCCGAGGTAGCGATCAATGACCGCCTGGTTGACATAGCCGTCCTCCCCCGACAGGCGGGTCACCATGGCCGGGACGACCGTCCGGTTGGGAACCTGCATTCCGTTTATATTGAGGGGCTTCAGGATATGGTGACGCATCATTCTTTCCAGCAGTTTGATTTTTAAGAGCATAACATATTTATTTTAAGCTTAAAAGAAAATATTTAAATTGTAAAATAATATTTGGCGACAAGGCGGATCGGCAGTGAAAAAAATGCTTGCTATGTGAAATTTTTTTGGAAAACTTGATTTATGGCAATTTATTCCATGTCTAAAAGGTTAGGATCATCATCTGTAAATATCGATTTTTCGAGTTAATTTTGGCGTTATGAATAGTGGTGAAATGAAAATGGATAAAGAAATCTTGGAAGCGGGGGATCAGAAGCAGCTGAAGCTGTGGGTCAGGATGTTGGCGAGTTCGACGCGCGTCGTGCAGATACTGAACAAGCGCATGAAGGAATATACGCCGCTGACATTGGCGAAATTCGATGTGCTGGTCGCCATTGACCGGGCGCCGGGCGGCGTGATCACCATGAGCGAGCTGTCACGGATGCTATTGGTGTCAAACGCTAATACCACCGGCATGGTCAGCCGGTTGATGAAAGATAATTTGGTGGAAAAATGGGCCCTGCCCACGGATCGGCGGGTCTATAGCGTCGCCATGACCAGCGAAGGGCGCAAGACCCTGAAACACGCCATCGCGATCCACAAAAAATGGGTCGACGAATTATTGGGCGGTATTGAGGAAGACAAGCTGGACGGTCTGATCGAATTGTTTGACCAATTCAAAGACAATCTGGCCGGGGTTGAGGCTTAAGCCATCCTCCCGCCGGAACACATCCGCCGCCTTTGATATTTGTTTAATATGTAATTCAAATGAAAAGGGTCTTGTCCCTTCCGCCGCCGCTAAATATGTTACATATGAAACTATATTGATGCAAAGCCGCCGGGCGACGACCTGTTTTCAGGGCTTGCCAGCGCCCTTTCCCGGCGGGGCGGGTATGAATATAAAAAGGCCTGCCCATTGTTCAAACAGGCAGGCCCGGGCTGTGTATCCTTCAGGGGGAAGGGCGGCTTCGCTTAGTCTTCTATAACAAGCTGACCATTCCGGATAACGATCATGACTTCTTTTTCGACCGAAATGCCGCTGTCGGTTTCCTCAATGCCAATATAGCAATCCGAGCAGATGTCCGCCACTGTTTCATTGGGGCCGATTGTCAGTGTTTTCGTCGCGTCATCGGTTTCAACATAGATGGTATAGCTTGCCTCATCGGTATTTTTCAGATCAGCGGCCTGGGCGATCGCGCCGAGGCAGAGAAATGAAGCTATTATCGCCGTTGTCATCCTGTATTTTTTCATCTTTCAGTATCCTGATGGTTGAATTAGGTGGAGCAATTATCATGGCAATATCAGGAGAATAAAGAGATTTAATTGCATGGATATGATGCAAGAATCGAATATGAAACCGCTTTTTATGAAGGGGTCTTCATTCAATATTCTATCCATGTATAATTTAAATATTAAATATGCAACAAATTCGATTTTCAAATATTCAGGTTTTGATATGCTGTCTGTGCATCGGGTAATTGACACATGCGGAGAAAGGTTATGAAGCATAATAAAATAGATATTCTCAGTAATGCGGAATTCTTTGACATCGTAGATGCCTATGAGTTCGCGGGTTATGAAGATGATGACTATTACGAGGATCTTCTGGAAGAAAAGCTTGGCTCCAAATGGCGCAAACGTCCACGACGCGCCAAGCGCCTGAAAGATGACTTTTTGGAGAATTCATTCTAATTCTCCCCTCTCCGGCGAGGCTGAACCGGGAAACGCGCCGCTCTTTTATTCCTTTTAACCGAAAGGCATTTCTGAGCGGCTTGTTTTATTTATCATCCCCTCTAGACATCGGCTTTAACGCACGCCCTGGGAAATGCTCTTGATGCCCTTCAGGATGATATTCATCAGATCCCGGTCAATATCATCGGCGTAGGCGATATAGGCCGGATAGCTGAATTTGGGCGCCCAGTCGACTTGCCAGAGTCGCTTTTCGCGGATCAGCGGCTCGGCGATACGGCGCGGAAAATAGCCGCTGGCCGGCGACAACAACAGATATTCAATGCCCAGGGTTCCGAGATCAAGCGAGACCCGGGGCGTTTTCATGTCGGGGAAATTCAGCGCATGATCACTGAGGAACTCAGGCCCCCAATTGACAAAAATATAGTCATTTTCAAAAATATTTGCCGTTTGGTCAAGGGAGGACACCAGAATCATTTCATCTTCGAAAATCTGCTTGATCTTGAAGCCCGGCCGATGTTCGGGCCGATACATGATGCCAATATCGATGGAGCCTTCGGAAAGCTTCTGGGTCAGGTCCGGCGAATAGCCCATTTCCGTCCGGATGGCGATTTCCGGCGCATGGACCCGCATCCAGGGCAAAAGCCGCAGCAGGAAACCGTCCCACAGACTCACCTGTCCGCCCAGGCGCAGGATGGTTTCATGCTCTTCGCCGATGCCGACATCGAGCCGGGCCTGATCCCATATTTTCGCCATGGCGATCGCATGCTTGAGGAATTGTTTCCCGGCAATTGTCAGGCTGGCGCCTTGTTTGCTGCGCTCAAAGAGATAGGTGCCGAGTTGATCCTCCAGGTTGCGAATCCGGATGCTGACCGTTGACTGGGTGACATGGACCTTTTCGGCGGCGGCGATGAAACTGCCGGTATCGGCGACGGCGATGAAGGTTCTGATCTGGGTGATGTCCATGGGCGACTTGACCTCTCTTATATTTAAAACTCAAATGACATTATCGTATTATATTCAATTTTATAATGTAATGAAAACCGTTAAATTTGACCCGTGATATATTGCGGAAGGGCAAGGGCGGCGTTGCCCCTTCGCCATAGCGTGGAGATGAAAAATGGACCAGGCCCAAGGAAAATTCCCTTCTAATCATAACGAAGTTTATGGGCAGAAAAATATCGCGGCGGACCGGCTGATCCAGTTGCAGCGCAGCATGGCGGTCAGTCATTGGCGCGGCCTGGAGGAGGAGGCCCGGTCATGCCTTCCGGAATATCATCAACTGGTCGAAGCGATTTATTTCCATCCCAAACCACGGCAGGACATACAGCATTGGACAGAGGAACAGGCAAAATAACCTTGGACAAAGGGGGAAAATACAGGGATAAATATAAGGCTGCAAAAATAATGCTGCTATTGCTATAATGTCGCACTGAAGGGGCGGTATGACTTTACTGGGAAAAAAGGGTTGGCAATGAGAAAACTCTGGTCGGTTTTACTGAAACCCCGCGCCTGGATCGCGCAATTGCTGCTTGCCGCCCTGATCATCATCTTTCTGTCCCTCGGCTATTCGGGCTATTTGCAACCACTTCGGGCTTTTCTCGATTCCGAGTCCCTGGCCTTCACCGTCGGCGATGTACGCTTCTCTGTCTATGTGCTGTTGAAGGCTGTTCTCACGGTGATCATCGCCTTCTGGCTGGCGGGGATTTTTGCTGAATTCGGTGAGAAGCGGATCCGGCAACTGCAAAAAATCAAGGCCAGCAACCGGGCCCTGCTGACCAAGGCGTTTCAGGCCGTGGTTTATTTTATCGCCCTGCTGATTGCGCTGGATGTGTTGAGCATTGATCTGACGGGGCTGGCGATCTTCAGCGGCGCCGTCGGCATCGGGGTTGGGTTCGGGTTGCAGAAAATCACCTCCAATTTTATGAGCGGGCTGATCCTGCTGTTTGAAAAATCGGTCGAGGAAGGCGATCTGGTGGAGCTCGACAGCAACACGGTCGGTTTTATCCGCCAGACCGGGGCCCGCCATACCCTGATGGAGACTTTTGAAGGCCGGGAAATCATGATTCCCAATGAAGATTTCATCACTAACCGGGTGACCAACTGGACCTACAGCAACAGCCAGGGCCGGATCGAAATCAATATCGGGGTGTCTTACGCGACGGATCTGGAAAAGGCTTATGCGCTGATTCTCGAAGCCGCCAACGAGCATCCCCGCTGCAGCAAATCCCCCGCCGCCGAATGTTTTCTGGTCAATTACGGCGAAAGTTCGGTTGATTTTACCCTGTATTTCTGGGTGGATAATATCATTGACGGCCGCAAGCGGCCGCGCAGCGACGTCTTGTTCGCCATCTGGCGCAAGTTCAAGGAAAATGGCATCGAAATCCCCTTTCCGCAACGTGACCTGCATATTAAGAACCAGGGGGCCCTGATATGAGCAATCCTGATGACATGAGCGGCCCGATTATCATGGCTTACGCCTTTGACGGCGCCGGCGGCGGCGCGGCGCTTGATGCGGCGGAGGTAAGCCCGGCCCTGAAAGACAAGCGTCTGGCCTGGGTTCATCTGGATGTCAATCATCCCGGGACCAAAAGCTGGCTGGAGCAGGAGATTTCCTATCTCGACCCCTATATCGTCAGTGCGCTGCTGGCGGAGGAAACCCGGCCCCGGGTGACCGAGATCGACGAAGGGGTCCTGATTATTCTGCGTGGCGTCAATCTGAATGAAAATGCCGACCCGGAGGATATGGTTTCGATTCGCCTGTGGATCGACGGGGAACGGATCATCAGCCTGCGGCGACGGCGTCTGAAGGCGGTTTCCGAAATGGAGGAGCGAATTAAAAACGGCAAGGGACCGAAGGATGCCGGGGAGTTTATCACCCAACTGATTTCCAGATTGTTTGACCGGATAGAGCCGGCCTTGCTTAGCCTGGATGAAATGACTGATACGGTTGAAGAGGAAATTCTGGAGAATCCCGACCTCAAATTGCGGGAAAGCATTGTCAACATCCGCCGGCAGGCGATTATTTTCCGCCGTTATATGGCGCCGCAAAAAGAGGCGATCGGCCATCTGCGCCTTTGTGACTTTGACTGGCTGGACGTGAAGCATAAACGGCATCTTCAGGAAAGCCAGGACCGGGTGCTGCGCTATGTGGAGGATCTCGACGCCATTCGCGAACGGGCGCAGATCGTCAAGGATGAACTGGTCAATATGATCGCCGACCGGCTCAACAGGAATATGTATGTCTTGTCGGTGATTGCGGCGATTTTTCTGCCGCTGGGCTTTTTCACCGGCCTTTTGGGGATCAATGTCGGCGGCATTCCCGGCGCGGATAATGCGAGCGCCTTCTGGGTCTTCTGCGGCCTGCTGGCCGTCGTCGTCGCCCTGCAGGTCTGGCTGTTCAAAAAACTGAAATGGTTTTAGCGTGGTGAATTTGAAGCTCCTGTCATTATTTGTGTCATACAGCTTAGGAACTTCAAATTCACCACACCAGACCCGGAGGAATATTGGCCTATAAGTCGCAAAAAAGGCGGCCAGGGTCCGGCCGCCTTTCGCGATTTCAGGGAGATGAATTTTCCGTCCTACAGGGACTTGATGATATTTTCGACCATCTTTTTGGCGTCCGAGAAAAGCATCATGGTGTTGTCGCGGAAGAACAGCTCGTTCTGCACCCCGGCATAGCCCGACGCCATGCCGCGCTTGACGAACAGCACCGTGCCGGCTTTTTCCACATCAAGCACCGGCATGCCGTAAATCGGGCTCGTCTTGTCGGTTTTGGCCGCCGGGTTGGTGACGTCATTGGCGCCAATGACAAAGGCGACATCGGTCTGGGAAAACTCGTTGTTGATGTCTTCCAGCTCGAAAACCTCGTCATAGGGCACGCTGGCTTCGGCGAGCAGGACATTCATATGGCCCGGCATGCGGCCGGCCACCGGATGAATGGCGTAGGATACCTTGACGCCTTCGTTTTTCAGAATATCGACCATTTCCCGCAGGGCGTGCTGGGCCTGGGCGACCGCCATGCCATAGCCCGGCACGATAATCACCGAACCGGCGTTCTTCATGATGAAGGCGGCGTCATCGGCCGAGCCCTGCTTCACCGGGCGGGTTTCCTCAACCCCGCCGCCGGCGACGGCGTCCTCCCCGCCGAATCCGCCGAGAATCACACTGATGAAGGATCGGTTCATCGCCTTGCACATGATATAGCTGAGGATGGCGCCGGAGGAGCCGACAAGGGCGCCGGTGACGATCAGGGCGTTGTTTTGCAGGGTAAAGCCGATGCCCGCCGCCGCCCAGCCGGAATAGCTGTTGAGCATGCTGACCACCACCGGCATGTCGGCACCGCCGATCGGGATGATGATCAGGAAGCCGATCAGGAAGCTTAAGCCGATGATCCACCACATCAGATCGCCGCCGCCCGACGCCGCGCCATTGCTGAAGGCGAAGGCGATGATCAGGCCGATGATGGCGATGCCGATGGCGCCGTTGATCAGATGACGCCCGGGCAGCATGATCGGTTTGCCGGACATATTGCCGTTCAGTTTGGCGAAGGCGATGACCGAGCCCGAGAAGGTAATGGCGCCAATGGCGGCGCCGAGGCTCATTTCGACCCGGCTGGCGGCCAGTATGTCGCCCAGGGCGTCGGTAATGCCAAAGCCGGCCGGCTCAAGGAAGGCGGCGGCGGCGACCAGAACCGCGGCCAGCCCGACCAGGGAATGAAAGGCCGCCACCAGTTGCGGCATCGAGGTCATGGCGATGCGCGAGGCAATCAGCAGGCCGATCCCGCCGCCGATGGCGACGGCGACGGCGATCCACTGATAGGATACGATTTCCGGATGGGCGAGCGTGGTGCCAATGGCGATCGCCATGCCGACCATGCCGTAAAAGTTCCCCTTGCGGGAGGATTCCGGCGACGACAGGCCGCGCAGGGCCATGATGAACAACACGCCTGCAATCAGGTAGGCGAGGGCGGTCAGATCCGTGACATTTTGTAAAGACATTGCGTAAGCTCCCCCTTATTTCTTTTTCTTATACATGCCGAGCATGCGCTGGGTGACGGCGAAGCCGCCGAAGATATTGACCGAAGCCAGGCCAATGGCGATGATGCCAAGGATCTTGGCGATATTCATATCCGCCGGCCCGGCGGCGATCAGCGCGCCGACAATAATCACCGAGGAGATGGCGTTGGTCACCGCCATCAGCGGCGTGTGCAGGGCGGGGGTGACGCTCCACACCACATAATAGCCGACAAAGATCGCGAGGACGAACAGGGAGAGCTGGGACAGGAAGGGGCTGACGGCCGAAGCATGTTGGGCCGTTTCCGCAAGGTGTTGTGCTATATCCATCTTATTTTCCTCCTTGGGTATCGGATGTCAGACGTTCGTGAACAATGGCGCCGTCCCGGGTCAGCAGGGTGCCGGTGATGATTTCATCTTCCCAGTCAATATTCAGGCTTTTGCTTTCCGCATCCACCAGCGGGGTTATGAAGTTGAGCAGGTTTTTCGCATAGAGGGCGCTGGCGTCCGTCGCGACGAGACTCGGCACATTATGGTGGCCGATGATCTTGACGCCTTTTTCGAGGACGGTTTTCCCGACCTGGGTCAGTTCGCAGTTGCCGCCCGCCTCGGCCGCGAGGTCGATAATCACCGATCCCGGCTTCATGCTGTGGACCATTTCCCGGGTAATCAGGGTCGGGGCCGGCCGGCCGGGAATCAACGCCGTGGTGATGGCGATGTCCTGTTTGGCGAGCGTCGCGGCGATCAATTCGGTCTGCTTCGCTTTATACTCATCGCTCATTTCCCGGGCGTAGCCGCCTTCGGCCTCTCCGGTTTCCTCGCTTTCGACCATGACGAACTTCCCGCCAAGGCTTTCGACCTGCTCCCGGGCGGCGGCCCGCACGTCGGTCGCTGAAACCACGGCGCCCAGCCGTTTGGCCGTCGCAATCGCCTGAAGCCCGGCAACCCCGGCGCCCATGACCATGACCTTGGCCGGGGCGATGGTGCCGGCGGCGGTCATCATCATCGGGAAGGCGCGGGAAAATTCGCTCGCCGCATCAATAACGGCGCGGTATCCCGCCAGGTTGGACTGGGAAGAGAGCACATCCATGCTCTGCGCCCGGGTGATGCGCGGCATGAATTCCATGGCGAAGGCGGTGATATTACTCCCGGCGCAGGCGTCGATGGCCGCGCCGTCGGTAAAGGGGGCGAGGATTGCGGCGAGAATCGCCCCCGGTTTGATCAGGGAGATTTCATCGAGCCCGCCTTCGCCGGCATGCCGCGGGCGCTGGACTTTGAAGATCACATCGGCGTCCTGATAGGTCGCCGCCGCGTCCGGCGCGATTTTTGCCCCCGCGGCTTCAAATGCACTGTCCGGAATGCTGCTCATAAGGCCCGCATCCTTTTCGACAATGACGTCAAACCCGAGTGCAATCAGCTTCTTCACGGTGTCCGGCGTTGCGGCGACGCGCCGCTCATGGTCCCGGCGCTCTTTCGGAATGGCGAGCTTCATATGGTCTCCTCCTTATGTTGAATTCTATACTGGGTCTTTTCCTCTGGTGTTAATCATATTTACTTTAAAAAACAAAATACAAGTTTAAATGCTGGAATTATTCTAAATATAGTGAGAAGTTATATTGCGCTGCAACAACTATTTTTGTCATTTCTCCAGTTGATCAATAAAGCCGCTGATCATATCCAGCCCGGTGGCCCAGAAGCCGGCTTTGCCGGCATCCAGCCCAAAGGGTTTCAACAGTTCTTTATGGCGTAAACTCCCGCCTGCCTTCAGCATATCAAAATATTTATTCTGGAAGCCTTCCGGGCTTCTCTGATAGGTTGCATAGAGGGAGTTTACCAGACAATCGCCGAAAGCATAAGCATAAACATAAAAGGGCGAATGAATGAAATGGGGGATATAGCACCAGAAGGTTCGGTAATTGTCGTCAAAGGCGATGGCGTCACCCAGGCTCTCGCGCTGGACGCTGATCCAGATGTCGCCCAGGTCATCAGCGGAAAGCTCGCCGCATTTGCGGGCGGCGTGGACTTTTTCCTCAAAGTCGTAAAAGGCGATCTGGCGGACCACCGTATTGAGCATATCCTCGACCTTGGCGGCGATCATGCTTTTGCGTTTACGGCCATCCTGTTCCTGGGACAGCAGCGACTGGAAGGTCAGCATCTCGCCAAAGACGCTGGCGGTTTCGGCCAGGGTCAGCGGCGTATCCGACAGCAATTGCCCCTGGGGGGCGGCCAGCACCTGATGCACGCCGTGGCCCAGTTCATGGGCCAGGGTCATGACGTCCCGGGTCTTGCCGAGATAATTGAGCAGCAGATAGGGATGGGCGCCGGGCACCGTCGGGTGGGCGAAGGCGCCGGGGGATTTGCCGTCGCGCACCGGGGCGTCAATCCAGCGATTGTCAAAAAACCTCTTGCCGATTGCCGCCAGTTCCGGGGAAAAGCGGCCGTAGGCGTCGAGGACGACCTTCTGCGCCTCGGGCCATTGATAAAGCCGGTCGTCATCCCGGGGCAGGGGGGCGTTCCTGTCCCACCAGTTGAGTTTTTCCACGCCGAACCATTGCGCCTTCAGGCGGTAATAGCGATGGGATAGGCGTGGATAGGCCTCTTTCACCGCGCTGACCAGGGCGTCGACGACATGCTTTTCCACCTGGTTGGACAAATGGCGGGACGCGCCGGGGTCGTCGAAATTCCGCCAGCGATCCTCGATTTCCTTATCCTTGGCCAGGGTGTTGGTGATGTGGCTGAACAGTCGGATATTTTCCTGAAACCGTGTCGCCAGACAGTCGGCGGCGGCCTTCCTTCTGGCGCCGTCCCTGTCCGACAGATAATCCAGCGCCTGTTCCGCGCCGACGGATTGGACATCGCCGGTTGCGGGATCCCGAAAGTCGAATTTCAGATCGGCCATGGTTTCGTCAAACAGCCGCACCCAGGCGGCGCGGCCACTCACCGTTTTCTCCAGCAGCAATTCCTCAAGCTTGTCATCCAGCTGATGCGGGCGATATTGCCGGATGCTGTCAAACCACGGCCGGTAGCGGGCCAGCTCGGCGGAATTTTCCAGCCAACCGTCGATCTGCGCTTCATCCAGCCGGTTGATTTCCAGGGTATAGAAAAGCAGCCGGGTGTTGATCCGGGTTAATCTTTCATGGCAGGACTGGTAGAATTTGGCGATATCCGGGTCGGTGACGTCACCGGCATGGAGCAATCCGGCATAGCTCATGATCCGGCCCATGATTTCTTCCACGGCCTCATATTCGGCGAGGGATTCCTGCGCCTCTTCCGCAGTGAGGTCGGCAAGACGGCTTTTATATTTGTCTGAAAATGAAGCGGCGCGCTGCTCGAGCCGGTCAAAATCACGGGTGAGGTCCGCGCAGTCCATTGCGGGATATAAATCACTAAGGTCCCATTGGGGCAGGCGGCTGGTGTCGAGGGCGGTTTGCGGGGTCATATGTAATCTTGTCTTTGAATGGGGTTGTCTTTTCATGATGTGCCAAAATGAAACAATATTAGTAAATTTTTTATTTTTACCTGACAAAATCTAAACATATCAAGCCCCGCGAGGGGGGCGCTTTTTGTCCGGCAGATCGGTCAGATAAAATTTAAATCAGTATCCTGAATTGAATGATGAAGTGCAATGACAAAGTTGATCCTGATCATAGAAGATGAAGAAAACCAGCGGCAGGTCCTGAAATATGCCCTGAGCAAGGTTGGTTTCGCCACCGAGGCGGTGGCCAGCGGTCATGAGGCGTTGCAGCTTTTATCCGGCGACGCCGCCAATCGGTTTGATCTGGTTTTGCTGGATATGGTGTTGGGCGACATCAGCGGCTTTGACGTCCTGCGTCATGTCAGGGACAATCTGCCGAACCTGCCGGTGATTATCCTTACCGGCCACAGCAGCGTTGATAACGCGGTTGAAGCGATGCGCAACGGTGCTGTCGACTTTATTTCAAAGCCGGTCGAAGTGGACCGGCTGAAGGTCTCCATTGAAAACGCCTTGCGGATCAACAAGCTTTCCGGCGAGATTTCCCGCCTCAGCCGCAAATGGTCCGGCCAGTGGGGTTTTGACGATCTGATTGGCTCCAGCGACAGCATGAAACAGGCGGTTGAATTGGCGCGCAAGTCGGCGGCGACCAATATTCCTGTTCTTCTGGAGGGGGAAAGCGGTGTCGGCAAGGAAGTTTTCGCCCGGGCGATACAGGGCGAAAGCGAGCGTGCGGGCAAGCCCTTTGTCGTGGTCAATTGCGGCGCCATTCCGCGCAACCTGGTTGAATCCATTTTGTTCGGGCATGCGAAGGGGGCCTTCACCGGGGCGACCGACCGTCATGTCGGAAAATTTATCGAGGCCGACGGCGGGACGATTTTTCTTGATGAAATCGGCGAACTTCCCCTAGAGCTTCAGGGGAAACTGCTGCGGGTGCTGCAGGAAGGCGAGGTCGACCCCGTCGGCGGCGCAAAGGCGATCAAGGTCGATGTCCGGCTGATTTCGGCGACCAACCGGCGGCTGAAGAAAATGGTCGAAAAAGGCGAATTCCGCGAGGATCTGTTTTACCGCCTGAATATATTCCCGATCCGGCTGCCGTCCTTGCGCGACCGGAAAGAGGATATTGAACATCTGGCGCCGCATTTTATTGCGAATATCAGCATTTCCGAAGGCTGCCCGATAAAGCAGATCAGCCCCGAAGCGATGGCGTTGTTAAAATCCTATAGCTGGCCGGGGAATATCCGGCAGCTGGAAAATGCCCTGTTCCGGGCGATGATTCTGTCCGATGGCGATATGATCGGCCGACGGGATTTCCCGCAAATCCGGCCGGCGGATTATAAGGCGGGGCCTGAACGGACGCCCGCAGGCCCCCGGGATCATAACCCCTGTCTGTGCGACGAAGCGCGGATCCCTGAAAATGGCGTTCCGATGAACAAACACCGCCTGTCAGCCGTGGATGACAACGGACATATCCGCCCGATTCAGGATGTGGAGCGGGACATGATCCGCTTCGCCCTTGAGACCTATCAGGGCCGCATGTCCGAAGTCGCCCGCCGCCTTGGCCTCGGCCGGTCGACGCTTTACCGTAAAGTTGCCGACCTGAACCTTGATGAGGGTGTATCCTGAACTATCCCAATATGATAGATTGGGAAGAACTGCTGCGGTGCTGATGAAAACCGGATGATGAACCATGAATTTCGAACTGAAAATACCGCCGGTCGCGGTTGTGCTGATCCTGATGGCGCTGATGCTGCTGCCGGCGCTGACCCTGCCGGGCTTTCTCTGGTCGATGATGCTGAAAGTGGCTTTGCTGGCGGCTTTCGGCCTTGCCGGCCTGTTGTGCGCCTTGCTTGGGGTTGTCAGCTTCGCCCGGGCGAGAACGACGGTCAATCCGCTGGCGCCGGAAACGGCAAGCACGCTGGTGACCGGCGGGATCTATCGCTATACGCGCAACCCGATGTATCTCGGCCTGATGATTTTCCTGATCGGCTGGGGTCTGTTCCTCGCCAGTCCGCCGGCGGTGCTGTTGGCCTTTTTATTCGTGCCCTATATGAACCGTTTTCAGATCCGGCCGGAGGAACAGGCCCTCGGCGCCCTTTTCGGGCCGGATTATGAGAAATATCGCGCCAAAGTCCGCCGCTGGCTGTGATCGTGCGGAAATTTAATGGCGGCGGGCCGGAATAGTTCAAATTGTGGCGAAGTTTCATATTCCGTAGAGATGTTTTTGGTAGACTGCGACAAACAGGCGAAGCGAAGGTTCTAAAAATGCTGCTTTATTTGCTGGCGGTCATCTGTCCGCCCCTCGGCGTATTGGTTCATGGCAAGATCTGCCATGCGGCGGTCAATGCGCTGGTCTGGGCCTATGCGATTGTCACGCCTGATCTGACCGGAATTCTGATGTGGATTATTGCGTCAAGCCACGGCGCCTATATCATTCGTCACGGACGTATGGTCCGCTCCCTCGACAGTGACATATCATTTTAGGGGATCAAAAAAGGCGGCGCGGGGCCGCCTTCGCCTCAGGATCATGAAGTTTTCAAGTTACCCCCGGATCATGCCCAGCGCATGGGCGTAAAGATCGATCAGGGCTTCCTGTTCCTGTCTTTCGTGATCTTCCATCTTGCGCATTCTGATGATCTGGCGCAGGATTTTGACATCAAAGCCGGATGATTTGGCTTCGGCGTAAACGTCCTTGATATCATCCGCGAGATTTTTCTTTTCTTCTTCCAGTCTTTCAACACGTTCGACAAAAGAACGCAAAACATCCTGTGCGATACCGCCAACTTCGGTCATAAATTATTGCTCCTGATTAAAATGAAGAGGCACAATATCTCGCCGACAGGGCCTTGGCAACATGAAAAGGGCGAATTACATTTCTTTGTTTTTTTTCAGGCTTTCTTCCATTTTTTTCATCTGTTCCTCGGTGGCGTCCGTTTGATATTTTTCCACCCATTCCTTGTAGGGCATGCCATAGATGAATTCCCGGGCCTGGGCCTTGTCAATGGTTTCGCCCTTGGCCTCGGCCGCGTCCTGATACCAGTTGGCGAGGCAGTTGCGGCAAAATCCCGCCAGCCCCATCAGGTCAATATTCTGGGCGTCGGTGCGCTTGGCGAGATGGGACAGCAGCCGCCGGAAAGCGGCCGCTTCGATCTCGGTTCGGGTTTTGTCGTCCATTGTAGACTCCTGTGTTTTATTATGGGTTATATCGCCTGACGGACCTTATATGGCTATCCCGGGCGATATTTTCCAGATCTTCGGCCAATATATCGCGCCATTTGGCGATTCCGGCGGCCGTTGCGACCTCGTCCTGGCGGATTTCGATCGTGACGTGGGGAACGCCATGATCATCGCCGTGCCGATTCATGGTGAAAAACAGGTCGCGGCCGGAATAGGGCTCATTGTCGCCGACAGCATAGCCGCGCGCCGTCAGGCTTTCGATCAGGGCCCGGGCCAGTCGCGGATCCCGGTTCCATAACATGCCCGCCTGCCAGGGGCGCTGAAAGCCGCTCATCCGCGGGGTGAAGCTGTGCATGCCGCAGATCAGCGGCGCATGTCCGGTCATCACCTTGTTTTTGACCAGTTCGTCCGTCCGGTCGTGAAAAGCGTGATAAAAGCGGGCCTTGCGCCGTTCGACTTCCGCCGGGGTCAGCTTTTGATTTCCCGGAATGGCGATGCCGTCGCTTGTCCGCGGGATCAGGGTCGGATGATCCTCTTCCCGGTTGGGGTCGATCAGCAGACGCGAAAAAGTGGCGATGATCGCCGGCGCATTCAGCCGCGCCGAAAGCTGCCGGGTCAGTTGCTCCATGCCGATATCCCAGGCGATATGCCGGTCGAGGAAATGATCCTCAAGCCCCAGATTGTCATATTCCGGCGGAATATAATTGCTGGCGTGTTCGCAAATCAGGATCACATCCGCCGTTCCCTCGGCATTGAGCACCTCATAGGCGTGGTTTGGCCCGAAATCTGTCGTAACTTCACTATCCTGTGTCATTTTTCCCTGAAATTATCCTGTAAAAAGCGGCGTCCTTATGTCATTCTTGCATCGCCTGCAAGGCTATAATATGGTCCTGAATCTAGGAATCAAATCCAAAAAAGCAATATCTGTCGGGAGTTTTTATGAAAAGCAATGAAAGTACGCGGTTGGCCGGGCTGTCGAGAAATATGCTGGCGAAGAGCATTTTGCGGGGAATATCTATTGCGGTGGCGCTGGCGACGGCAGGCTTGCCGCTTTCCGCCCAGGCGGCAAAGGAAGAATGCCAGAATGACCTGAACTGCGTGTCGGCGTGGGTCGGCCTCAGCGCGTCAGAAAAAGATCAGATTTTTAGCTTTGCCGAACAATATAAGGCCTTTATCAGCAAGGCCCGGACGGAATTATCCTTTGTCGAGGAAGCGATTAAATTCGCCCGTAAAAACGGCTTTGCGCCGCTGACGGCGAATTCGCCGATGACGGCGGGGGCGCGTTATTATGACATTAACCGGGACCGGGCGATTTCCCTGATTGTCGTCGGGCGGGAGAAGCTGGCGCAGGGGGTGCATGTGGTCGGGGCCCATATTGATTCTCCGCGTCTCGAACTGAAAGGCCGGCCGCTCTATGACAGCGGTGAATTCGCCCTGTTTCAGACCAATTTTCACGGCGGGATCAAGAATTATCAATGGACCAACATACCGCTGGCCCTGATGGGACGGGTCGATAGGAAGGACGGGACCACCGTCGCCATCAATGTCGGGCTGAAGCCAGCGGACCCGGTGTTTATGATTTCCGACCTTGCGCCCCATACCGACCGCGGCTACGGCGACAAAAAAGTCAAGGATCAGGTCAAAAAGGAAGACCTCGACCCTTTGATCGGCCATATTCCGGACCCGAAAAACGGCGGAAAAATCCACGTGCAGGTGATGAACTACCTGAAGCAGACCTATGGCGTTTCCGCGGCGGACCTGGTGTCGGCGGAATTGTCGCTGGTGCCGGCTTATGCCCCCCGCGACCTTGGCTTTGACCGGGGGCTGATCGCCGCCTATGGCCAGGATGACCGGCTGGCGTCCTTCGCCGCCATGCGGGCGGTCGCCAATCTGAAAACACCGCGCAAGACGGCGCTGGTCTATCTGGTGGATAACGAGGAAGTGGGCAACCGGAACAATACCGGCGCCAAATCGGAATATTTTTCCACCCTGATCGCCCGGATGCTGTTCAATGACCTTGGCGACAAATATCGCGATCCTGTCCTGAGAACCACCCTGGGTAATTCAAAAATGATCTCCATTGATGTTAATCCGGGGATTAATCCCAAAAGGCCCAGCGCCTGGGAGATCGGCAATGCGCCGCGGCTGGGCTTTGGCGTCAATATCAAGCTTTATGGTCAGGGCAATACGGCGAATTCCGAATATATCGCCTGGACCCGCAATTATCTGGACCGGGCGGATATTCCCTGGCAGACAACCACCTACAAGGTCGGGGCGGCCGGCGGCGGCACCATTGGCGGGGAATTTTCCCGCCAGAATATGGAGGTGATTGATTTCGGGGTTCCGGTGCTGTCGATCCATACGCCGATGGCCATCAGTTCAAAGGTTGACCTGTTCCATCTTTACGGCGCCTCCCGGGCCTTTCTGGAAAATTGAGGGGCGCAATTTACCACGAACCGTCATTAAAGATTCACGGAAACGGGCCTAATATGCTAGAAAGAAATTAAACGCGATCAACAAGATAAATACCGCATTGGAAAAATAATATGCATCGTCAACGCTGTACCAGAATTATTGCGACATTGGGGCCCGCCAGTTCGGACGTGGAAACCATCAAGAAACTTTCCGACGCGGGCGCCGACGTGTTCCGGCTCAATATGAGCCACGGCAAGCATGCTGACATCAGCCGGATTCACGGCGCGATCCGCGAAGTGGAAAAGGCCACCGGACGGGCGATTGGCATCCTGGCCGATTTGCAGGGGCCCAAATTGCGGCTCGGGGTTTTTGACGGCGATAAGGCGGAACTGGCGGAGGGAACCGAATTCACCCTGGATATGGACACCGCGCCGGGAGATCAGCGGCGGGTCTGCCTGCCTCATCCGGAAATATATCAGGCGGTGGAGCCGGGCAGCGATCTGCTGCTGGATGACGGCAAGATCCGCCTTAAAATAAAAAAAGTCGTCGGCGAAAAGATCGTGACGGAAGTCACTGTCGGCGGGATGATCTCCAATCGCAAGGGGGTTAATGTTCCCGGCGCAATTCTGCCGCTGGCCGCCCTGACGGAAAAAGATAAAAAGGATCTGTCCTTTGTTCTGGATCTGGGCGTTGACTGGGTCGCCCTGTCCTTTGTCCAGCGGCCGGAGGATGTCCGGGAGGCGCGGGAGATTATCGGCGAAAATGTCGCCATTCTGGCGAAGCTTGAAAAGCCGTCGGCGCTCTATGCCCTGGACGAGATTATCGAACTTGCGGACGCCGTGATGGTCGCCCGCGGCGATATGGGGGTCGAATTGCCGATGGAGGATGTGCCGGCGAAACAGAAAAAAATCATTCGCCACGCCCGCCGCGCCGGCAAGCCGGTTGTGGTGGCGACTCAGATGCTGGAAAGCATGATCTCGAGCCCCGTGCCGACCCGGGCCGAGGTTTCCGATGTGGCCAATGCGGTGTTTGACGGCACCGACGCCATCATGCTGTCGGCGGAATCGGCTGCCGGTCAATATCCGGTGGAGGCGGTCAGCTATATGGACCGCATCGCCCAGACCGTCGAGCGGGAGCCCAGTTACCGCCGGGCCCTCAGCAAGGAGGAAACCCGGCTCGAATCGACCTCGGCCGATGCGTTGAGCGCCGCCGCAAAACAGGTGGCCGCGACGCTGGAGGCGGCGGCGATTGTGACCTATACCACCTCCGGCTCGACGGCGCTCAGGGCCTCGCGCGAACGGCCGAAAACCCCCTTGCTGGTGCTGACGCCGAACCTGGGCACGGCGCGCCGGCTGTGCCTTGTCTGGGGATTGAACAGCGTTCATACAGAGGATGCGACAAATTTTCAGGATATGATCGACAAGGCCTGTCGCATCTGCGTGAAATATAACTTCGCCGATATAAATGACAGAATAGTCATCACGGCGGGCATGCCCTTTGGCTCACCGGGCAAAACTAATGTCCTTCGGATCGCCCGCATCCGTAAATATCACAAGACCTAACCCTGAATTATTCCCCGGCGGCTGAGTTCCGACGCCAGTTGATCGGCGTCGCGGAACAATATTGTCCGCAGGCCAAGCCGTTCCGCCGCATCCAGATTTTCCTGGCGGTCATCAATAAACAGGATGTTTTCCGCCGGAAGACCGGTCCGCTTCAGCAGTATCTGATAAATTTTAGGGTCCGGTTTGGTGACTTTTTCCGCGCCGGAGACGACGGCGTCCCGGAACAGGGACATAAAATCATGCTGTTCTCTGAAGCGGGTGAATTTATCGGCGGCGAAATTGGTCAGGGCGTATAGCGGATAGCCCCGGCTGTGCAGGCGGCGCAGCAGGGAGACGGTGCCTTCAATGATTTCGCCGAACATATTGTCCCATTCCGTCTCAAAGGCGGCAATCATCTCGGCATAGGCCGGATATTGCTGCTGCAGGTCATGGATATTGTCGGCGAAGGGGACGCCCCGGTCATGACGGGTATGCCATTCCAGGGTGCAGATATTATTCAGGAAATGGTCAAGCTCATCCGGCCGGTCGTGGAACAGCGGCGCATAGGCCCGGCGCGGGTCCCACGGGACAATCACATTGCCGACATCAAAGGCAATGGCTTTGATCGGCGGGGATTTCCCGGATAACGCTGTCATAGCTGTCATAGAAGTAATCCAAAAATGGGGAATAAGCCCTAACGGGAGGATGTCCCAAAAATGAAGAAGACCGTGCCCTTGGGGGGGAGGCACGGTCTCCTATTAACTGCCGACACAAGGCCAGCAGAGAATTCCTTGTACGATTAACCCTGACGCGCCTTGAAGCGACGATTGGTTTTGTTAATCACATATGTCCGTCCACGCCGGCGAATAACGCGACAATCGCGGTGGCGGTTTTTCAATGATTTTAATGAATTAACGACCTTCATGGTTCTTCTCAACTAAATAATATCAATCAAAAGTTCGAGCGGAAGCTATATCTGATCACCGTTAATGTCAATAGCTAAGAAAGCGAATTGTGAACAAATAAGCTTTCCTGTCGAAATCATCTCTTTAAGGCGCTGAAAAATTATAGTTATTCTTTAACACTCCTTAAAGGAGCCCCGGCTATAATAGCGCCATGATACTGTGATTATGAGAAAAAAACAACATTGAAAAATTTGCGATGCTGAAAAAGAACGACAGTGAGAAAGCAAATTCGGTAGCTCTTGAAATTCCTGAGGAAATCGGATTTGTCACCCAGGTGAGCGGTCGCGATACCGTCGTCCTTTGCGATATTAACAACCTGAATAAAGTGCGGGACGAGGGTGATTCGTCACGCTTGCCGGCGGGGCAGATTGGCGCGATTGTCAAAATAAAGGTGAACAAGGGCTTTGTCTTCGCCACGGTGCGCGACATTTCGCGGCAGGAAACCAGCACCGGTCCGGTTCAGCATGTTCTGATGCATCTTGATTATCTGGGGCACGGCCTTCGCGCGCCCTATTCGCCGACCGGGGTTATTTTTGATCGCGGCATTACCGATTTTCCGGTTCCGGGCCAGTTGGTCTATAACGTGTCCTATGATGACCTCGAAGCGATTTTCGGGGTCAATGATTCCAATCACTTCCATATCGGCACCGTTTTCCCCCAGCATGTGACGCCGGCCTGCATCAAGACGGACAGCATGCTGGGCAAGCATTTCGCCATATTGGGCAGTACGGGCACCGGCAAATCCTGTACGGTGGCGCTGTTGATTCACCGGATCGTCGGGCGGATGCCCAAGGGCCATATCATCATGCTTGATCCGCATAATGAATATACGTCCGCCTTTGCAGACTGCGGCGTGCATTTTGACATCAGCAATCTGCGCCTGCCTTACTGGATGATGAATTTTGAAGAGCATGTGGAAATGTTTATCGGCTCCCGCCGGACGGCGGACCGGGAAGTTGAAATAGATATTCTGCGCCGCTGCCTGTATGCGGCGCGGGTGGATGCGGCGGTGAATCTCGCCGCCGAGAAAATCACGGTGAATTCGCCCATTCCCTACAAGCTTTCCTTCTTTCTGGAATATCTTGAAAACAGCATGGGCAAGCTCAATAATCCGGAAAAGCTGACCCCTTTTCTCAGGCTCAAGGCCAAGGTTGAGGAGCTCAGGCGCGATGTCCGTTTCGCCTTCATGTTTTCCGGTCTTCTGGCCCATGACAACCTGAAGGACGTCATCAAAAATCTGTTGCGTTTTCCGGTGGAGAACCGGCCGGTGTCGACCATTGATCTGTCCGGCGTGCCGTCGGAAATCGTCAATGTTGTTGTTTCCATGATCAGCCGTCTTGTTTTTGACTTTGCCGTCTGGAGCCGGGGCGAGGATGCCCGGCCGATCCTGCTGGTCTGTGAAGAGGCGCACCGATATGTGCCGACGGAACAGCATACCGTCTTCGGCTCCGCCCGCAAAGCCATTGAACGCATCGCCAAGGAAGGGCGCAAATATGGGGTTTCCCTCGGGCTGGTCTCGCAAAGACCGGCGGATGTCTCTGAATCGGCCCTGTCCCAGTGCGGCACCATTTTCGCCATGCGGATGAATAATGAACGGGATCAGCGTTTTGTCGAGCATGTGATGCCGGAGGGCAGCAAGGGGTCGCTGGCGGCCCTGTCGTCATTGCAGAATCGCGAGGCGCTTGTCGTCGGCGAAGGGGTGAGGGCGCCGGTGCGCGTGTTGCTGGACAAGCTGGATGATCATAAGCGTCCGTCCAGCGGCAATCCAAAATATTCCGAAGGTTGGCAGAAGGATATTGAAGACGACAGCTTTATCGTCGAGACGATTCTGAACTGGCGCAACCAGGGGCGTTGAGGCGCAGCTTGTTCGGCGTAATATGGAAAGAAGCGCGGTTCCCGTGGGCCTTTTTTATCCGTCGCCAAAAGCCCGGCCCCGGCGCCGGCGATTAGGATAAATTTTAAATAATCCATTAACGATATATTTATCAATCCCGAATAAACCTAAAGAATAAATAAGAGACGATATTATCCTAAACTATTTCGCTCTCTCCATGTCGTTAACTAATAATATTGGTGATTTCAATGAGTCAGATTATGCAGGGGACTATGGACATTAAAAATAAGGCAGCAGGTTTTTTCACGATAAAAAATTCTCTCTTCGGTATTGTCGCCATTCTGGTGTTGATTGTTGTATCCTCGCGGATCATGTCGGCTATGGAGGCTTCAAATCATAAGTCCGAATTGGAAGCGGCGGTTCAGATCAGCGAGTTATCCGATGATTTGATCGCCGCCGCCAACGCCTTCTCCGCAGAGCGGGGTGTCATGGTGATTGCGCTTGGTTCGGACCAGCGGATCTCCGGCACCTTCAGAACGATGGTTGATGAAAATCGCACAAAGGGCATCGCTTCCTATAAAAAGGCCCTGGCGAATTTCGAGGCGCTGGACGACTTTCCCCGCAAAGCGGAACTGACCAAGGAGGTCAAGGCCGCCTTTCAGAAATATATGATGGCCCAGGAGAAGGCCGACAGGGCGAGCCTGACATCCTTTGCCAATGAGCAGGATATGGAAGTCGCCGATGAAATCGAACGGGAGAAAGGCAAAAGCGGCCGTGATTTCCGCCGGGCGGTCGATAATCTGAATGTCACCATCCATGAACTGCGCCTGGCGATGGAATTTGAGTCTGAAATTTCCAATTCCCAGATCATTATTTATCAGCAGCTTAAAAATACCCTGGCCGTGATGACGGAATATACCGGTCGCGAATGGGCCGGAATTGGCGCCGCCATTCCCGCGCGTCGTCCGATTTCCAAAAATATGATGGCGAATATGTCGTCTTATATTGGCCGGGTCAATTCATCCTGGGATCTGGTGAATTCCCTGCTGTCGAGCAGCATAATTGATAAAAATCTCAAGCAATACGTCCAGAAAGTGGATCAGGAATTTTTTGAGACATACCGTGACCTGAAGGATGAGGTCTATTACGCCTCCGATACGGCGTCCGCTTCGCAGGAAGAAAGTCTGGAGACGGTGAAGGCCGAATATCCGGTTGACGCCGTGGAATGGGTGCAGCGCGCGACGTCCGCCACCAAATCCATCCAGGACCTGAGCAAGGCTGTGGGCGCTTCGGCCCGCAATGCGGCCGATAGAAGCGCCTCTGAGGCGAATGCGGAGCTTGTCACCGGCATTATCGTGCTGATCGTGACGCTGGGCATTGGCGGCGGGGCCTTCTGGATGGTGGCGAAACGCATCGCCCGTCCGCTTGGCCGTCTTGGCGACGCCATGTCTGATATTGCCCACGGCAATCTGGAAACCGAAATCAGGGGCATTGACCGTCAGGATGAAATCGGTCTGATGGCGCGGGCGCTGCAGATGTTCAAAGAGGCGGCGATTGAGAAAATCCGCCTTGAAGCCGAACAGAAGGAAGCGGCGGCGGAACGCCAGCGTCAGAAAGAAGCCGAAGCCGAAGCCATGCGCGAAGCAGAGGAGAAAGAACGTCAGCGTGAAGAAGAACGCGCCCAGCAGGCCCGTGAGGAACGCCGGGCGGAGATGCTGGCGCTCGCCAATGATTTCGAATCTTCCGTCATGGATATCGTCGCCTCTGTATCAACGGCGGCCGGCGAAATGGAAGTTTCCTCCCAGGGCATGTCTTCTGTGGCGGAAGAAACCACCCGCCAGTCCACTGCGGTGACCGCGGCATCCGAACAGACCAGCACCAATATTCAGACCGTGGCCAGCGCCGCCGAAGAATTGTCGGCGTCGGTCAAGGAAATCAGCGGCCAGGTCTCCCAGTCCAATCAATTCTCGGCCAATGCGGTCAAGGAAACCGAAAAAGCCAATGAGGAAATCAAGGGCCTTGTGGTCGCCGCGCAGAAGATTGGCGACGTGATGAGCCTGGTCAATGACATCGCCAACCAGACCAATCTGCTGGCGCTCAATGCGACCATTGAGGCGGCGCGCGCCGGTGAGGCGGGCAAAGGGTTTGCCGTTGTCGCCTCCGAAGTGAAGAATCTGGCGAGCCAGACCGCGACCGCGACCGATGAAATCACGGTTCAGGTCAGCAGCATGCAGGAGGCGACCGCAAAAGCCGTTGCCGCCATCGAGGGCATTCAGAGTGTGATCAAGCGGATTGACGAAACCTCCGTCTCCATTTCATCCGCCGTCGAACAGCAGGATGCCTCGACCCATGAGATCGCGCGCAATGTTTCGGAAGTTTCCGCCGGCACCCAGGAAGTCACCAGCAATATTCATGTGATGAGCGAAGGCGCGAAATCAACCGGTGAAGCCGCAAATGCGGTGTTGAAATCGGCCCAGAATATGTCGCTGCAATCGGCGGAACTGCGCAAGAAACTTGATGAGTTCCTGAGGCAGATCCGCGCGGCATAACGGTGAATTGGCATCGGAATACTAAAAACCCGATAACAGGCAGAGGGATCGCCGATACTAAGAACACTGACCCATCAGCGGGCAAACAGCTATAACCAAATTGCGGAAGGGCGTCTGAATGGAACTCAGGCGTCCTTCCTTTTTGCGGGATGAAATCCGTCAGTCGGAAACGGTGAGCAGGATCTTGCCGATGTTTTTGCCGCTTTCCAGGTAATGATGGGCCTTGGCCGCATCCGCCAGGGGGAATTTCCGGCTGATAACCGGCCTGATCTTGCCCTCTGCAATCAGGGGCCAGACTTTTTGTTTCAGGTTTTGGGCGATTTCCGCCTTAAAGGCCGTCTCCCGCGCCCGCAGGGTGGAGCCGGTGAAGGTCAGGCGCTTGAGCATGATCGGCAGGATATTGGCCTTGATTTTCGGGCCGCGCTGCACCGCGATCATGACGATCCGGCCCTCAACGGCCATGACGGTGAAATTTTTCCTGATATAGTCGCCGGCGATCATGTCGAGCAGCACATCGACCCCTTTGCCCCGGGTAAAGTTTTTGACTTCCTCGGCGAAATCCTGGCTTTTGTAATTAATCGACAAATCCGCGCCCAGTTTGCGGCAGAAAGCGGCCTTTTCATCGGTGCCGGAGGTGGTGATGACGGTCGCGCCAAAGGCCCGGGCCAGTTGAATGGCGGTGGTGCCGATGCCCGACGTGCCGCCGTGAACCATGAAGGTTTCGCCTTCTTTCAGGCCGCCGCGGTCAAAGACATTGGACCAGACCGTGAAAAAGGTTTCCGGCAGGGCGGCCGCGTCCACCAGGCTTAATCCCTCGGGAACCGGCAGGCACTGGCCCGCCGGGGCGGTGCAATATTCCGCATAGCCGCCCCCGGCGACCAGGGCGCAAAGCTTGTCGCCCATGGCCCAGCCTGTAACATCCTCACCCAGGGCGACAATCTCGCCGGATATTTCCAGTCCCGGAATTTCCGACGCGCCTTTCGGGGCGGGATACATCCCGCTGCGCTGCATGATGTCGGGGCGGTTGACCCCGGCGGCGGCGACCTTGATCAGCAAATCGCCAGCCCCGACCGGGGGCAGCGGCATTTGCACCGGTTTCAGGACATCGGCGTCGCCAAATTCGGAGATTTCAACGGCGGTCATCATCTGGGGCAGGGGATGTGTCATGGCGGGTCCTTTTCAGCGGGGGTCTATTCGGTTTTTCTTTGGCTTTTCTATGATTGCAGGATCGGATATACTGTAGAAAATGGACATGAACGCACAAAAATCAAGAACTTAAAATGGCGAATTTTGACTTTGATGATGAATCCGACCTGCCGAAGGGAGCGCCGGTCGCCCAAATGAGGACGGAGGACCTGACCGAACATTCCGTCGAAGCGCTCGAAGCGCGGCTCGTGGCCCTGAAGGCGGAAATCAAACGGACGGAGCAGGCGATTGCCGAAAAGGGCGACGCCAGGCTGTCGGCGGAGCGTTTTTTCAAATAGACAGCCCCCGGCGAAACCCGTGGCCCTGCGGCCTGCGACCATATAAAACCCTGCCCGCGGGATGCGGACAGGGTTGGTCTCAGCTAAGGGATGCGATTGCCTAGGCGGCTTTTTCGTCAATCACCTTTTGTTTTTTCTTGCCGCTGGCGATATTGATCTTGCGGGGTTTCAGATGTTCCGGAATTTCCCGGTGCAGTTCAATGGTCAACAGACCGTTTTCCAGCGACGCGCCGACGACGCGGATGGTTTCCGCCAGCCGGAAACGGCGTTCAAAGGAGCGGGTAGCGATGCCGCGGTAGAGATAACGGCCTTCGACGTCTTCGTCCTTTTCCTGGCTGTTGCTGGCGGCGACAATCAGGACGCCGTCGGTGATGGAGACATCCAGGTCATCCTCGGAAAAACCGGCCAGTGCGACGGTAATCCGATAGTCGTCCTCGGATAATTTTTCGATGTTGTAAGGCGGGTAGGTCGCCTCGTTGCTGCCGAGCGAATTATCGAGCAGACGATTGATATGGTCAAAACCGATGGAAGACCTCAGCAGGGGGGTTAAATCAAGTGAACGCATGGTAATATCCTTTTCTGTTAGCGATATTGTCTTTGGTTCCACCATCACGGCTGGAACATTTCAGATTGCACCCGGCCCGTCATTGGCGCCGGGTACAAAATATAAATAATTCGCCGGAACGGGATTTCAAGATGCCGGCGGAAAAAGTAACAGCCTCTTAATATTAAACAGGTATGATGATCCTCAAACCCGGTTGGAGACGACATAAGAATAGGGAAATGACGCGACAAAGGTTGAATAGTGACGGCTTGCTGGACGCCCGGTTTCTCGATAAATCCTATCGGGAGGCCATCGAACTCACCCGGTCGGTGGCGACATATCTGGAACAGGAAGACAAGGGAGGAGAGCCCTTTGGCCTGGATTCCGAGACGAAGATCTTCCACGCCAGTGAAAGCATGCGGATTTCAACCTGCCTGATGCAGGTGGTGTCATGGTTTCTGGTGCAAAAGGCGGTTGCCGCCGGTGAAATGACCCGGGAAGAAGCCGGCGCCGAAAAACACCGCCTTGGGGCGCGTGATGTATGCCTGGCCGATGTTGACCGAACCGGCATCAAGGTTCCGGAAGAATTCCTGACCTATCTGGATCAGGCCCAGGGATTGTATCTGCGGGTCGCGCGGGTGGACGATATGGTCTATGACCGGCACAGCCCGGAAAACCCGGTCCATGAAATGTTCACGCGGCTGCGGGATGACGATATTTCGGAATGACGACAAAAAACAGAGGCGCCTCATTAAAGACGCCCCTGCATTTAATCTGTAGTGCGGCGGATTACTTTTTCAGCTTGAAGCTGCCAAAACGCTTGTTGAACTGAGCAACGCGTCCCTTATCCGCAACTTTCTTCGCTCCGCCCGTCCATGCAGGATGGGATTTCGGATCAACTTCCAAAGTCATGGTGTCACCTTCTTTACCCCATGTTGAGCGGGTTTCATAGGTGCTGCCGTCCGTCATTACCACAGTGATTTTATGGTAGTCTGGGTGAATATCTTGTTTCATCGCAATTCTTCTCCGCGAAAATTAGTTGCGCTTATATACCCAACCCCTTTTACGAAAGCAAGGGAAGTTTTCCACTTTTCTCCGGCAATATTGCACAAACTGCCGGATCGGCGTTGTCGCCGGGGGCGATGCCTGCTATATGCTTGGCGGGTGTAATTGAAAAAGGTTTTTAAGCTAGATGGGAAGAGAAGCCAGCAACAGCAGTTCAGGATCGCAAAATGATCTTGCCCCCAAAAAAGACATCAGTGAAATCAGGCTCTTATGGAATTTTCTGCGCCCCTATAAGAAAACGATCGCCGCGGCCCTGGTCGCGCTGGTCGTTGCGGCGTCGGCGACCTTGCTGATTCCAAAGGCCTTCGGGCGGATTATTGATGTCGGATTTTCCAGGGAAAACTTTGACCTGATTAATTTTTACTTCGGGTTTCTGTTGCTGGTGGCTCTGGTGCTGGCGATGGCGACCTTCGCCCGCTATTATTTCGTCTCCTGGCTGGGGGAGCGAGTCGTCACCGACATCAGAAAAGCCGTATTTGACAACGTCATCGGCCTGAGCCCGACCTTTTTTGAAAAGAATATGTCCGGCGACATCGTCTCGCGGCTGACCACGGACACAACGGTGATCCAGTCGGTTGTCGGCTCTTCGGTTTCCGTCGCCCTGCGCAATATCGTGACCCTGATCGGCGGCCTGATTCTGATGGCGGTGACCAGCGCCAAGATGCTGGGGCTGGTTCTGCTGATCGTGCCGGTTGTCGTCGTGCCGATCATCATACTCGGCCGCCGGGTGCGCAAGCTGTCGAGCCTGACCCAGGACAAGGTCGCCGAGGCCAGCGCCACGGCCAGTGAGACCATCGGCGCGGTGCAGACGATACAGGCCTTCACCCAGGAACGGCGCGAGGCGCTGAAATTCGGCCATGTTGTCGAGAAGGCCTTTGACACCTCGCTGCGCCGGATCACTGTCCGCGCCTGGCTGACGGGCATTGTCATCCTGCTGATCTTCGGGGCGATGGACCTGGTGCTCTGGGTCGGGGCCTCGGATGTGGTCGACGGTAAAATGACCGGCGGACAACTGGGTTCCTTCGTCATGTATGCGGCGCTGGTCGCCGGCGCCGTCGGCTCTCTGAGCGAGATTTATGGTGAGCTGCAGCGGGCCGCCGGAGCGATCAGCCGCTGCGTTGAAATCATCTCCACCCCGGCGGAGATCAAGGCGCCGGAAAAGCCGGTCCCGTTGCCGGCGCAAAAAGAAGGCCGGATCGAATTTTGCGATGTGACCTTCACCTATCCGTCGCGGCCTGACGATAAAATACTGGACCGGATCAATCTTTCGGTGAGCCAGGGGGAAAATCTGGCGGTTGTCGGGCCTTCCGGCGCGGGAAAATCGACGGTTTTCCAACTGATCCAGCGGTTTTACGATCCGGCGGAGGGAGACATTCTGATCGACGGGGTGTCCATTCGCGCGGCCGACCCGGAAGAGGTCCGGCGGCGGCTCGCCATCGTGCCCCAGGAAAGCGTCATCTTCGCCGCCAGCGTCGAGGAAAATATCCGCTTCGGCAATCCGGAGGCCACCGATGAAATGGTGTGGGCGGCCGCCGTCGCCGCACGGGCCGATGAATTTATCACGCGGCTGCCCGATGGCCTGAAAACCTATCTCGGCGAGCGGGGCGCCCGGCTGTCCGGCGGCCAGCGCCAGCGGATCGCCATCGCCCGCGCCATCCTGCGCGATGCGCCGATCCTGCTGCTCGACGAGGCGACCTCCTCCCTTGATGCGGAAAGTGAGCAGAAGGTCCAGGAGGCGCTGGAAAAACTGATGCAGGGCCGCACCACCCTTGTGGTGGCCCATCGGCTGGCGACGGTGCTCAAGGCGGACAGGATCGTGGTCATGGACAATGGCCGGATCGTCACCATGGGCACCCATGATGAATTGCTGCAGGAGGACGGTCTCTATGCCCGCCTCGCCAAGCTGCAATTCGGTGACGCCGCCTGATTTCCTTTTAAATAAAACCCGGTGGCTGCTATCGCTGGGTCAGGCGCATCTCGATCCGCCGGTTGCGCATAAGTGCTTCCGGCGTATTGGACATGTCGAGGGGATGATATTGCCCGAAACCGGTGGCGGCCAGCCTTTGCGGCGGGATTCCCTCGGCAATCAGATATTTGACCACCGACAGGGCCCGGGCCGTCGACAGATCCCAGTTGGACGGAAATTGCTGGGTCCGGATCGGCAGAACGTCGGTATGACCATCGACCCGCAGCACCCAGTCGATCCCCTTCGGAATATTGGCCGAGATTTCCTTCAGCGCCGTCGCAAGCTTGGTCATTTCCCGTTGGCCTTCCTGGCCGAGAATCGCGGAACCGGAGGCAAAGAGCACTTCCGACTGGAAGACAAAGCGGTCGCCGTGAATGCGGATGTCGCTGCGGCTGCCGAGCACTTTTTTCAACCGGCCGAAGAATTCCGAGCGGAACTGGTTGAGCTCCTGCACCTTGGAGGCGAGGGCGGCGTTCAGCCGCTGGCTGAGATTCTCAATGGCGACGCGCTGTTCCTTGTCCCGCAGTTCCGAAGCTTCGAGCGCCGCATTGAGGACGGAGAGCTGTTTGCGCAGGGTGGTCAGTTGATGATTGAGCAGGTCAATCTTGCGATTGGCCGCCTGGGTCAGTTCTTTCTCCCGGGCCAGCGTCGCCGTGGAGTCGCGGTATTTTTTCTCAAGATCGCGAATGGCCTGCAACTGCTGATCGGTTGTTCGGCGGACCCGGGTTGAATTGCCCTGGGCGTCGGCCAGATCGGATTCAAGCTCCAGGATGCGCGCGGTCAGGGCCTCTTTGGAAATATTGGCTTCCTGCAGGTCCGATGATATGCGGTTGAATTCGACATTCAGATCATTGGTAATCTGCTGCTGGATCGCCAGACTGTCCTGGAGGTCGAAAATCTCGGCCCGCAGTTTATCGAGTATATCCTCCTTGCTCGACAACGCCTGGCCAAGAAAAAACTGGGCGAGCATGAAAATCGACAGCAGGAAGATAATCACCAGCAGCATCGTGCTGAGGGCGTCGACAAATCCGGGCCAGCTGTTGTCGGCCGATGAACCCGGCCGTCGGCCTGTCCGCAAAAGAGCCATCAGTCATCCTTCCGGGCGGTCAGTTTGCGCGGCGTGATGACCGGTTTTTTATTGGCCTTCGGTTTCGGCGTCGGCATGTCATAGTCGAGGGCGTCCCGGTCCTGATTTTTCACTTCCTGATTCTTTACCGGCGCGGCCGGCGGCTCCGCCGGGCTGTCTTTTTGCGGTGCGGCGCTTTCGCCTGCCGGGGCCGGCGGCTCTTCGGCCGGCGCCCCAGGCAACGCCAGCGGTTTTTTGTCCGCCATCGCCCCCAATGTCCGGGCCAGCAGCTTGAATTCCGACTTCAGGGTGTCGTTGAACTGATTTTGCCCCTTGATGGTTTCCTCGGTCAGATACTTGACCTGAACGTCGATGTTGCGCAGGTGCTTGACCTGGACCTTGTCATGCTCGCCGGCGATCTGGTTGGCGAATAGCTCGAGCATCTGTTTGAGGACGGTCCGCATCTCCATCTGGCTGTCGGACAGGCTGGAAAGCTGTTCCGACAGGCTGAGCATGGCCGTATTCACCTCATTGCGGTTTTCTTCACTGCGGGCGATGACATTATGCAGATTCTCCAGACTGTCGGCGGATTGCTCAAGCAGGGCGCTGACATAGGCGGGGACGCTGGCGTCGCCGGCCTCCACCGCAAGGCCGCCGCCGCGGGACAGTTTGGTGACGCTCGACAGCCAGTCCTCAAGGTCATTGAAGAAGCGGCTTTGGGCCTGTCCCGCCTGCAGGTCGATAAAGCCGAGGACAACGGAGCCCGCCAGACCGAACAGGGAGGAGCTGAAGGCGGTGCCCATGCCGCCGAGGGGCGCGGCGAGGCCTTCTTTCAGGTCATCGAACAGGATGGCGATGTCATTGGAGCCGACGGTCAGGTTGTTGATGGTGTCCTTGATGGAGCCGATTGTCCCGAGCAACCCCCAGAAGGTGCCGAGCAGCCCGAGAAAGATCAGCAGGCCGATAAAATAACGGGTGATTTCGCGGCCTTCGTCCATCCGGGCGGCGATGCCGTCCAGAATGGTGCGCATGGACAGGGTGGACAATGACAGTTTGCGGTCATGTTCGCCCATCATGGCCGCCATCGGCGCAATCAGGTTTGGCGCATTGCCGGGAACCTCGGATGATTCACTTTTGCGGAAGCCTTCGATCCAGTCGACCGCGGGGCGCAGCATGGTGACCTGGCGGACGGAGAAGATAATGCCGATGAACAGAACCGCCGCAATCAGGCCATTGAGGCCGGGGTTGGTGGCGAAGGCGTCCTGAAGGCGCGGGTAGAGAAAGACGCACAGGATAATGACAGGGACGAGGAAAAGGGTAATTCGCGTCAGATATTTCTGAGGTCTGGTCATGCGGGGCAGGTCCTTAATTTATGTTTCTTCCCTAAATTGCGCCGATAATATCAGGGCTTAATCCAAGAGTCTAAGATTTAGGACGCAAACAATATTTTTTGTCCAAAATGGCATATTTCGCTGATTTTAACGGCCAGTGGGGCAATTTTATGACGGATGCGCTTTTTGGTTGGCGCCGGGCGGTTAATCCGCCGGGCCGTTGCGGGATGAAGGCGGTTTAATCACGCCGGGTGGTGATGGTGATGCGATCATTCAGCCCGGTCAGATCCGGGGCGCTGGCCGTGAGGATCAGGCGCTTGCCGTCAATGCCGCTTTGTTCCAGCAGATTTTTGGCCAGCAGTCCCCGGTTAAAGGCGAGGCGAATGGCTTCATGGCGGGCGGCGTCCCGGGTCAGGTCGCGGATCCCCGTCGGGGCGGAGGCGAAGCTATGAATGAAGACGGGAATATTATATTTTGCGATCTGGCCGGCCCATTTGCGGATGATTTCCCGGTCGTGGGGACCGAGCGCCGGATCGCCCTTGTGAAAGTTGAGCCGAAGCGGTTTGATTTCGGTCAGCCGGTCGGCGTGGAGGAAGATTTTCTCATTGTCGGGCATCTGGGGAACCTGGGGCGCCCCGGCGGTCAAAAGGCTGAGCCAAAATGCGGTCGTTAGAGAAAATATAGCTGCACGCTCCCGTTAAAAAATTGCGCTTTACTTGTCCTCCGCCTGTTTCGCCGCCTTGCGCGCCTTGGACAGCAAACGGGTCAGCGGACCATGAATCAGGTTGTTGGTCGCCAGGATTTCTCCGGTTTCATAGGCCTTGTTGCGGCCGTCAAATGTGGTGACCGAGCCGCCGGCCTCGCGCACCAGCAGAATACCGGCCGCAATATCCCATTTCTGCAGGTTGGCTTCCCAGAAACCTTCGTATTTTCCGGCGGCGACATAGGCGAGATCAAGGGCGGCGGAGCCAAAGCGGCGGACGCCGGACACTTCGCCCATAATGGTTTCCAGATTATGGAGGAAGGGTTTATGGCCCGGGGTGCCGTGAAAGGGGATGCCGGTGGCGAGCAGGCTGTATTTCATGTCGCGACGGGCGGAGACGCGGATTTTCATGTCGTTAAGGAAGGCGCCGCGGCCCTTTTCGGCCCAGAATGTTTCGTCGGTGATCGGGTTGTAAATCACCGCGGCGGTAATGTCGCCCTTCTGCTCAAGGGCGATCGAAATGCAGAAATGCGGAATGCCATGCAGGAAATTGGTGGTGCCATCGAGCGGATCGACGATCCAGCGGCCGCTGCCGTCGCCCAAGTCGATCTGGCCTTCTTCTTCCAGCAGGAACGCAATATTCGGCCGCGCCTTGAACAGTTCTTCCTTGATGATCTTTTCCGCCTTGAGGTCGGCGGAGCTGACAAAGTCGGCCGGCCCCTTGCGGGAGACCTGAAGATGCTCGACCTCGCCAAAGTCGCGGTTCAGCTTGCGTCCGGCTTTTTGGGCCGCCATTTCCATGACGTTAATTACGGCTGATTTCAAAGCCATATCAGAAATCCTTTAGAAAAAGACCGCTGCGGGGTCTTTTCAGTATGTGTTTATTGTTTGGCGCGCTCAACATAGGCGCATTCTTCGGTATTGACGACAATCCTGTCGCCGACCCCGACAAAGGGGGGGACCATGACCCGGCTGCCGTTGTCCATGATCGCCGGTTTGTTGGAGGAGGCGGCGGTCTGCCCCTTGACGACCGGTTCGGTCTCCATAACTTCGAGCACGACATTCTGCGGCAGGCTGACGCCAAGCGGGCTGCCTTCATAGGATTCAATGACCACTTCCATGCCGTCCTGGAGGAAGACGGCCTTGTCACCGATAATTTCGCCGCTCAGTTCAATCTGTTCGTAGGATTCAAGGTCCATGAAGGTATACATGCCGGCGTTTTCAAACAGATAGCTGTGGTTTTTCTGTTCGAGACGGACCTGCTCGACCTTTTCCGAGGAACGGAAGCGTTCGTTCAGTTTGCGCCCGTCGCGCAGGTTTTTAAGCTCGACCTGAAGATAGGCGCCGCCCTTGCCGGGCTGGGTATGCTGGGTCTTGACGGCAACCCAAAGACCACCTTGGTGTTCAATCACATTACCCGGACGAATGTTGTTACCATCAATTTTCATGTTTCGGACCTTTTAAAGAACAATTGTCAAATCGGGCGCAAATTAACAGCTTGCGCCGGGGGATGCAACGTTTATTCACAGGATATATGATGCGCGCCCGCGGCCGGGAAATCAATATCCCTTCCCGGGGTCGACGGTGTTGACCAGCGCCCTGCCGTTTTGCATATTGCGGTGGTTTTCAAGGAACTGGGCGGCGGCCTTGTCGATGTCGGTCAGGCTGGCGATATGGGGCGTTATGGCAATCCGCGGATGACGCCAGAAGGGATGATCGGCGGGCAGGGGCTCGGTTTTAAAAACATCAAGACAGGCGCCGCCCACCTGCTCCTGATAAAGCGCGTCGAGCAGTTCATCCTCGTTCAGATGGCCGCCGCGTCCGGCATTGATCAGATAGGCGCCCTTTTTCATCCGGCGGAACAGGTCTTGATTGAGGATATTTTCCGTCGCCCCGGTCAGCGGCAGCAGGCAGACCACATAATCCGCGTCGGCGAGGGCGCGGTCGAGCCCGTCCGGCCCGTGGTGGCAGGCGACCGCCGGCAGATCTTTGGGCGACCGGCTCCAGCCGCAGACGGTATACTCCAGCCTGATGAGAAGCCGCGCCACCTCGCCGCCGATATGGCCGAGGCCCAGCAGGCAGACATTTTGTCCCGGACGGGGCTCTTGCGGCCGCCAGTGGCCCGCCGCCTGATATTCCCGATATTCGGTCAGCCGTAGACGGTGATTGAGAATCACGCCGGCGACATATTCCGCCATTTGCCTTGTCAGGCTGTCATCGACCAGACGGGTAATCGGGACATTGGCCGGAAGGTCGGGATCGCGGAAGATATGATCGACGCCGGCGCCAAAAGACGCAATCACCTTCAGGTTGGGAAATTGCGCCAGCGCCCCCGCCGGATGATTCCAGACGATAACATAGTCGATGTCGGCGGGATCGCCGACGTCGGGCCAGGTTCTGAGATCGAGCGCCGGGGCCTGTTGTTTCAGCGCCTTCGCCAGTGCGGCGGTGTCGCGCTCAGGGATCAGGATAAGAAGAGCCATATGTTTAATTTTACCATGTATGTTTTCTGTTTGTCTGAGGTCCGGTTTATTTTATATCGCGGGCGAAAATATCCTCCTCCGCGGCAAAGGACTTGAATTCGAGGCCGTTGCCGGCGGGGTCGGTAATGAACATGGTCGCCTGTTCGCCGACTTCGCCTTCAAAGCGGATATGTGGCGCGATCAGGAAGTCAATTTTCTGTTCGGTCAGGCGGTCGGCCAGCTCCCGCCACTGATCCCGGTCGAGCAACAGGCCGAAATGCCTTGTCGGCACCTGTTTGCCGTCGACAAGGCTGGTCGGGCAATCGGGCATGACATCATTGCGATGGGCGACGATCTGATGACCGCAAAAATTAAAATCGATCCAGTTCCGGCTTTCCCGGCCGAGGGTGCAGCCGAGGACCTCGGTATAGAATTTCCGGGCCTGTTCAAGGTCGGTCACCGGAAAAGCCAGATGAAATCTGGGTAATGTCATAATATCCCTCATTTGAAAGGCGGATTGCGGAGCGGGAATGTCATCCCGCATGGTACGGGCAGACCGCCAATAAATCAAAATATTAGTCGGGGACCCGCCCGGAAAAATATCGAGAGATGAAAAACCCGCCTTCGGAAGAAGACGGGTCAGTTTTACCGGAGATTATTATGGTTATTATTCTGTGCGCCCGGAGGGTTGTCCGGCATGGTATCCGGGGCGGCCATCAATGCAGTTCGGCGCGCACCTGCTGGCGCAATGTGTCGATCGGGATCAGGTTGTCCTGGACTTCCAGATGCCAGAAGGTCCAGCCGTTGCAGGACGGGGCCCCCTGAACCCGGGCGCCGATCTGATGGATCGATCCCTTGTCATCCTTGCTGATGATTGTGCCGTCGGCGCGCACCCGGGCGCTGTGTTTTTTGCTCGGATCGACGAGGATTGTCCCCGGCTTGATCATGCCGCGCTCCACCAGGTTGCCGAAGGGCACCCGGGCCTGGGCGCGTTTGGCCGGCGTGACTTCGAGCGCCTCATCGCTGAGCGGCTCGACCATCTTGATGCGGTCTGTGGCGAGCCGGATATATTTATCCTCCATTTCCAGGCCGATGAAGTTGCGGCCGAGTTTTTTGGCGACGGCGCCGGTTGTGCCGGAGCCGAAGAAGGGGTCGAGCACCACATCGCCCTTGTTGGTCGAGGACAGCAGGACGCGGTAGAGCAGGGATTCCGGTTTTTGGGTCGAATGGCCCTTGTGGCCGTTGACTTTCAGCCGTTCCTTGCCGGAACAGATCGGCAGCACCCAGTCGGAGCGCATCTGAACATCTTCGTTCAATGCCTTCATGGCGTCATAGTTGAAGGTGTATTTGTTATAGCCTTCGCCCTTGTTGCACCACAACATTGTTTCATGGGCGTTGGTGAAGCGGGTGCCGCGGAAGTTGGGCATCGGGTTGGTCTTGCGCCAGACAATGTCATTCAGCACCCAATAGCCGATGTCCTGCAGGATCGCGCCCACCCGGTAGATGTTGTGATAACTGCCGATGACCCAGATGGTGCCGGTGTCTTTCAAGATGCGGCGCGCCGCGGTCAGCCATTCGCGGCTGAAATTGTCATAGACGCTGAAGCTGTCGAATTTGTCCCATTCGTCGTTGACGGCGCTGACATGGGAATTGTCCGGGCGATGAAGCTCTCCCTTGAGTTGCATGTTATAGGGCGGATCGGCAAAAATAACGTCAACGGATTTTTCCGGCAGGCTGTTCATCAGTTCAATGCAATTCCCCTGCAAAATCTGATTGAGGGGCAGTTCGTGACGGGGCGCGGGCTTGGGCGCCGGTTTTATTTTTTTTGATGTTTTCATTTTAACTTGACTCTCATAAAACTATTTGATCCGCAATATTTGCGTTGTCTTGCGGTGATTCTGAGTCAAAAAGCGAATCAGGTCAAGTTATATTTTTCAGGTGAATCAATCTCTTATATCGATTCCTTGATCTATCAGGTTGCGAATGGGCGCAAAGGAGATGCGGTGAAAACGACTCGGACCCACAAGCTTTAGTGCCTGGATATGCTGGTGGGTACCATATCCTGCGTTGCGTTCCCAGCCGTATTCCGGGTAGATTTCGGCCAGTTTGCGCATTAAAAAATCTCGTTTTACTTTGGCGATAATCGAGGCGGCGGCGATGGAAAGCGATCTGCTGTCGCCCTTGATCACCGGCGACGCGGGGCAACTCAGTGGCGGAATTCGATTGCCGTCGACCAACGCATGGTTCGGTCGGACGGGCAGATTTTCCACGGCGCGTTGCATGGCGAGGAAGGTGGCCTGAAGGATATTATGGCGGTCGACCTCCTGTTCGCTGGCCATGCCGACGCCGACGTGCGCGCTGTCCATAATCAGGGGGTAGAGGGTTTCGCGTTTTTTGGCGCTGAGTTTCTTGCTGTCATTGAGGCCGGCGGGGATATTATCCGGGTCGAGGATGACGGCGGCGGTGACCACCGGCCCCGCCCACGGGCCGCGGCCCACTTCATCAACGCCGCAGACCAGGCCGCCCCTGTCCTTTTCCATCGCGTAGGTCGGGCCATTTGGCCGGAGTGTTTTTTTACGGTTTGTCATGTCACGGCGAACTTTGAAGGCTGGTAATGAAAAATTTCCGCCATCATATCCTTATGCGCGGCTTAAAAAAAGCCATTAAGAGACAGAAAGGGCGCTTAATCTTTCGGGACAAAAGAAAGGGCGGCTCGTCGTCTGGAGGCCGCCCAAGTCTGGGGAGGAAAATGTCTTACATTGCCCAATTTAAGATATATATCTTTATAAATCGTTAATTCCTAATATAAAGCCGTTAACTTCTAAAATTCCCGCGTTGCCGTTGTCCTCATTGGCAATCACAGGATGCGGCGTCAGGTTCGATAGTTGCGTTCGCCGGGTGAGGGGCGCCGCGGATAATGCTCAAGAAAAAATCATTTATTTTGTTGTAATTCTCTCAAAATGGCTTATATATATGTAGAATATATTATTGCACAAAATTATGGTGTATAATATTCTGAATTTTTGAAGCGTATGGATCAGGGCGAATGTATATATATAATGAAAATGATCAGCGGATCATCGAGGAACGGGCGGCCCAGTTCGCGGGCCAGGTGAAAAGACGCCTGTCCGGCGAGATAACCGAGGAAGAATTCAGGCCCCTGCGGCTGCAGAACGGACTTTATCTCCAGCTTCACGCCTATATGTATCGGATCGCGGTGCCTTATGGCCTGCTGTCTTCGCGCCAGTTTCGCAAGCTGGCCCATATTGCGCGCACCTACGACCGGGGTTACGGTCATATGACGACGCGACAGAATATTCAGTTCAACTGGCCGAAGCTGGAAGATGTGCCGAAAATTCAACAGGAACTGGCTTCGGTGCAGATGCATTCCATTCAGACCAGCGGCAACTGTATCCGCAACATCAGCGCCGATCAGTTTGCCGGCGTCGCCCGGGATGAGGCGATCGACCCGCGGCCCTATGCGGAAATCATGCGCCAGTGGTCGACCTTTCATCCGGAATTCGCCTATCTGCCGCGGAAATTCAAACTGGCCTTCAGCGGGGCCCGGGAAGACCGGGCGGCGATACAGTTTCACGACATCGGCTATCGGGCGGTTAAAAACGACGCCGGTGAAATCGGCTTTAAGGTATATGTCGGCGGCGGCATGGGCAGGACCCCGATGATCGGCAAACTGATCAATGAATTTGTCCCGGAAAAGGACCTGATGATTTATACCGAGGCGATTCTGCGGGTGTATAACCAGTTCGGCCGGCGTGACAATAAATTCAAGGCGCGGATTAAAATTCTGGTCCATGAATTAAAAGTCGAGGAATTCACCCGGCGGGTGAACCGGGAATTCGACGCCCTGCTTACGGAGGGCGCCGTGCCGCTGGATCAGGCGGAAATCGACCGGATATCGGCGCATTTCACCGACCCGGATTATCTTGACCTGCCGGAAACGAGTGACAGTCTTGACCATCATCTGCTGGACAACCGGGATTTTTCCTTCTGGTATAAGCAGAATGTGCTGCCTCATAAGAAGGCTGGATACGCCATCGTCAATCTGTCGCTGAAAAAACCGGGCGTGCCGCCAGGAGACATCACCGACGACCAGATGCTGGCGGTGGCGGACCTGGCGGACCGCTACAGCTTTGGTGAAATCCGCTCAACCCATGAACAGAATCTGGTTCTGGCGGATGTGGCGCAGGATGACCTGTTCGCCTTGTGGCAGGCGCTCAAGGAATTGGGTTTTGGCGAGCCGAATATCGGCACCCTGCAGGATATGATCTGCTGTCCGGGGCTGGATTTCTGCACCCTGGCCAACGCGCGGTCGATTCCGATCGCCGAGAAAATAACCCGCCGGTTCGACGATATGGATTATCTGTATGACCTGGGGGAACTGAAGCTCAAGATGTCGGGTTGCATAAATGCCTGCGGTCATCATCATGTCGGCCATATCGGCATTCTGGGCGTCAACAAGAAAGGCGCCGAATCCTATCAGATCACCCTGGGCGGTTCCGCCGGGGATGATGCGTCGATTGGCAAGATTATGGGCCCCGGCTTCGATGCTGACGGTATTGTTCCGGCGTTGGAAAATATCCTGAAAACCTATGTTGACCTGCGTGAGGAGGGTGAGGAATTTCTCGCCACATATCGCCGGGTGGGCATGACGCCTTTCAAGGAGCAGCTTTATGCGTATCATTAAGGACAAAACCATTGTTGAGGATGGATGGGCGCATTATGCGGGCGACGGTGAATTGCCGGAGGGCGATATTATCGTCCCGCTCGATGTCTGGCTCGACAGACGGGGGGAGCTTGCCGGCCGCCGGGTGGGGGTGCGGCTGGAGCCGGACAATCACCCGAAGGAGATTCGCGGCGATCTGGACGAGTTGGCGCTGATCGCGATCAATTTTCCGACCTTTAACGATGGCCGGGGCTATTCCTCCGCCAAATTACTGCGCGACAGATATGGCTTTGCCAAAGAAATCCGGGCGGTCGGCGATGTGATGCGCGATCAGCTTTTTTACATGCAGCGCTGCGGCTTCAACGCCTATGAGCTTAAAGAGGGCCGTGATATTAACGACGCCCTCACGGCCTTCAATGATTTTTCCGTCAAATATCAGGTGTCGGCCGATGAGCATCTGCCGCTCTATCGACGGCGATAGAGGCATTCTGTTCCCCGAAAGGCTGGTGAAAACCAGCCTTTTTTCTGTTTTGACGGCTTATAACGCCTGTCATTTGACCCGGGTAATATTTTTGTAACAATTCAGACATATTAGTTACATCATAGATAGGTAGGGTCCGTCATGAAGATGGCCCCCGAGTTAACGCTCATCTGACAGTAATCTGATTGTATATAATTTAAGGACTTTAAAATGATGACGAGGAAACCGATTGTAGGATTGATGGCGGCAACCGCCCTGTGCAGTGTCGCACTGGCGCCCGCAGCTTCCGCCCAGACTTTGCAGGAACTGAAAGAGCAGATCAACAGCCTGACCAAAAAGGTTGAAGAACTTGAGAAGAAGCAGGACAGCGAGAAAAAATCCGCTGACCTGAAGGTCAAATGGAAGGGCGCGCCTGAGCTGTCCAGCAAGGACGGCCGGTTCAAAATGAAAATTCGCGGCCGGATCTATACCGATTACGGCAATGTTTCCGTCAAGGACGCCAGCGGCGTCTCCATTGCCGGTGAAAAGGTTGACGCCACGGAATTCCGCACCGCCCGCCTAGGCGTTGAGGGCGTGGTCTTCAAGGATGTCAAATATAAATTTGAAGCCGACCTGACCGGTGGCGGATCGGAAATCAAGGATGCCTATCTTGAATGGAAGCTGAAGCCGCTTTCCCTGAAAATTGGTCAGTTCAAGACCCCGAACTCACTCGAAGAACAGACCTCTTCCCGCTATATCACCTTCATGGAGCGCGGCAGTTTCACCGACGCCTTCTCATTGGCCCGTCAGATTGGTATCGCGGTCGGCTATGCCGCCGATGACATGACCTTCACCGCCGGTCTTTTTCAGGGCGATTTTGAAAATGGCGATTCTGAGCAGGACCGGACCTACGCCGCGCGGGTCACCTTCGGCCCGAAACTGGGCAATGGCGATACGCAGCTTCATGTCGGGGCCTCTGTCCGCTATCGTGAACTTGATAACGGAGAAGGCGCGCGCTACCGTCAGCGGCCGCACAACCATCTGGCCGCCAGCCGCTATATCAATGCGGACCTGCGCGGCGACAGCATGGGGGATGCGGAAAGCGATACTTTCTTTGGTCTGGAAGCCGCCGGCGCCATGGGCGCTTTCTCGCTCCAGGGTGAATATGCCTTTATGAGCGTCAACCGGCTTGATATGACCGAAAACGCCAGCTTCTCCGGCGGCTATATCGACGCAAGTTACTTTATCACCGGCGAAAGCCGCGGCTATAAAAAGGGCGCTTTCAGCCGGATCAAAGTGAAAAACCCGGTATTCGAAGGCGGCATGGGCGCCTGGCAGGTTGCGGCTCGCTATGACACGATCGAACTGAATGATGTCGACGAAGGGATCACCGGCGGCAAACAGGACAGCTTCATCCTCGGCGTCAACTGGCACCTGAACGACTATGCGCGCTTCATGGCCAACTATTCCCATTCCGACATTGAGGATGGGGTTGATGGGGTGACCGATGTCGACGCTTTCGGCCTGCGTTTCCAGGTTGACTGGTAGTCGCCAAAAAATTTCGGGATAACTTATCCTCTGAGAAAGGCGGGACGGCGGTTCCGCCTTTTTTGTTGCAATTACATTATTGAATTGTAATGCTTGATCAGCGGGAAAAACCATGTTAAACGCATAAAAATTATTAAAATACCCATGGTGCCGAATAATGTTTTGTATTGATCAATTAAATCCAAATGATATTTTGCAAATCGAAACGCTGCTCGATGATTGTTTCGGCAGGAACCGCCATAAGAAGACGGCTTATCGCTTGCGGGATGATATCCCGCCGCTGGTGGAACTGTCCTTTGTCGTGCGCATTGACGGGCAGGTGAAGGCCAGCCTGCAATTCTGGCCGGTTCTGATCCGGGGCGCATCGAGCGCCCTCGACGCCTTGTTGCTCGGGCCTATCGCGGTGAGCCGGGATTGCCGGGGCCGGGGCATCGGGCTCAAGCTGATGCGTCATGGCCTGGCGCGGGCCAGGGAACTGGGGCACAAACGGGTGATTCTCGTCGGCGATGAGGCTTATTACCGGAAAGTCGGCTTTTGCCGGAATCTGGCCCGCGACCTGCATATGCCGGGGCCGGTCGAATCGGAGCGCCTGCTGGCCCGGGAACTGGTCCCTGGGGCGATGAAAAATGCTATCGGACTGATTTCCAGAATAAAATAATCCTTTCGGCCTTCAAATTGCCCGCCGGACTTCTTATAATAGGGTTATGTCAGAGAAACCGAAAAAAGACGCCACAGCGGCCGGCTTCCGGCCGGAGCTGTTCGCCAAAAAGGCCGAAAAAGCCTCCGGCAAAAAAGGATTGCCGCCGGTTCATCTGTGGAATCCGGAATTCTGCGGGGATATTGACATGCATATCAAGCGCGACGGCAGTTGGGATTATATGGGGACGCCAATTTCCCGCCCGGCAATGGTGAAGCTGTTTTCGACGATCCTGCGCCATGACGAGGACGGCAAATATTATCTGGTGACGCCGGCGGAGAAAGTCGGCATCCGGGTTGACGACGCGCCCTTTATCGCCGTTGAGATGCAGGCCGAGGGCGAGGGACGGGACCAGACCCTGCGTTTCAGGACCAATATGGATGACGCGGTCACCCTGAACCAGGACCACCCTCTGCGGGTCGAGGTCAATGACCGGGGGGAGCCGTCGCCCTATATTCTGGTGCGCGGCCGTCTTGAAGCGCTGATCGCGCGCCCGGTCTATTATCAGCTTGCCGAGATGGTCGAGGAGGTCGAGGGCCGCTATGGCCTGTGGAGCGCCGGCCGGTTTTTTCCGCTCGGGCCGAAGGACGGGGCGGCATGAAGAATAAACTCACCGAGATATTTCAACGCCATGATCCGGGCCTCATGCGCGCCCGTCAGGCGGCCGAGGCCCGGAGCATGATCCGGCCCACTGCCGGGGACCGCAATATATACCGGCCGGATGAAGACCATCATACATCTGAACTGCCGTTGAAACCGGCGGCGGTGCTGATCCCGCTTGTCGATCACCGGGACGGCATGACGGTGCTGCTGACCAAACGGGCCCAGCATCTGAAAACCCATTCGGGACAGGTCAGTTTCCCCGGCGGGCGCTGTGACCCGGAAGATGAAAACGCCATCGCGACGGCCCTGCGCGAAACGGAGGAAGAGATCGGCATCGACCGCTCGCACATCAGGATTCTCGGCGCGATGGAGGATTATGAGACCATAACCGGTTTCGTCGTGACCCCGGTCGTCGGCATCATCAGGCCCGGGTTTAAACTGAATGTGGACGAGGGCGAGGTGGCCGACGCCTTTGAACTGCCGCTGGATTTTGTTCTGGATGAAAAAAATCACGAATTGCAGAGCCGGGTGTGGAATGACCGGAAGCGCTATTATTATGTCCTGATGAACGACAAGCATAATGTCTGGGGGGCGACGGCGGCGATGCTGGTGCGTTTCGCCCATCTGGTTAACGGAAACCACCAATGAAGGCGCTGCGCCGGCTCGCGCTTCGGGATCATCGCTGGCTGGCAAAACCCGCGCTGGGGGAGCTGCTGGCGGTCCTCAATGGGGACGGCCTGAATGCGCGAATGGTCGGCGGCTGCGTGCGGGACAGTTTGCTGGGCCGGGAGATCGGCGATATTGACCTTGCCTGCAGCCTCAAGCCGGAAGAGACGATGCGGCGGCTTGAGGCCGCCGGGATCAAGGTGATCGCCACCGGACTGAAACATGGCACGCTGACGGCGGTATTGAAGGGGGAGGTCTTTGAAATTACCGCCCTGCGCCGGGACGTGGCGACCGACGGCCGCCATGCGACGGTGGCCTTCACCGATGACTGGCGCGCGGACGCCATGCGCCGGGACTTTACCCTCAACGCCCTTTACCTGGATCCGGACGGCAGTCTCTATGATCCCTGCGGCGGATATGAGGACCTGATGGCGGGCCGGGTTCGCTTTATCGGCGCCGCCGACCAGCGCATCCAGGAAGACGGCTTGCGAATCTTGCGTTTTTTCCGTTTTGCGGCGCAGATCGGCGGCGGCAATCTCGATCCTCAGGGACTCGCGGCCTGCATTCGCAACCGGGACCTGATCAGCCGGCTGTCCGGCGAACGGCTGGCGGCGGAAATATTCAGGATATTGCAGGCGGAAAATCTGCCGCCCGTCATGATCGTTATGGCGGAAAGCGGCATTCTGGACAAAATTCTGCCCGGCCATCAGGACGTCGGGAAATTGTTGAGTTATGTCAGACTTGAACAAAGCCTTGGCCGCTGCGACGCTCTGGCGCGGCTGGCCTGCCTGCTTGGAGAAAACAAAGAAGCGGTTTTCGCCGCAAGCCGTCATTTAAGGCTGTCCAATCAGCAGCGGGCGACCCTCGCTGCCTATGCGGCCGCCGCCCATCTGCCTCTCCGCCGGGATATGCCGCGAAAAGATGTCCGCCTGCAGATTTATGCCTTTGGGCGGCCGGTCTTTGTCCATGCCCTGCTGCGCATGTGGTCGGACAGGGGCGGCGCGACGCAGGATGAAATTTTTCGGAAGCTGCTGGATTATGCCGAACAGTGGCCGGTTCCGGCTTTCCCCCTGAGGGGCCGGGATTTGACGGCGGCGGGGCTCGCGGCGGGGCCGGCGATGGGCCGGAGTCTCAAAACCCTGGAAAGCAGATGGATCGACAGCGATTTTTCGCTGACAAAAGCTGAACTTCTGGAAAAAATTACCGAGCTTCACGGCTGATTCAGGGGCTGATGCGGCTTATCTTTCAATAAAGGCGGCGATCGCCTGCAGGCTGTCCGGATGATCCATGATGGTCGTATGAATGACCTTGACCCGTTTGAAGGCGGCCATGCCGTCGATTTTGGTTTCATTGACGGTGACGATGCCGTCGTTATCTTCCCCGAGCAGGGGGTTGAATCCGGCCTTGACGCCGCGCCCGCCGGCGATCACCAAAGTCGGCACATCGGGCGGCGGCAATGCCTGCGCCTTGTAGGGGCGGACATCCTGACCGGACGGGCCGGCGATGGCTTGATACAGTTTCAGGCCGTTGATCATATCGGCAATGCGGGCGCCATTATTCGGCGTGCCGAGCATCACCAGATGGCGGGCGTCGATTCGCGCGCGCCAGTTCTTGCGGTTGAGGACCTCCCGGGCGACCAGCCCGCCCAGGCTATGGCCGATAAAGTCGACGGACGTCACGCCGTGAAGGTTGCTCAACAGGTGAACCAGGTCGTCGGCGTGGCTGGTCAGCGACTGCAAGGTGCTGGGGTAATTGAGGCAAAAGGCCTGATGGCCCCGTTCACGGAGGAAACCGGCGGTTTTCGCCATGGTGTTTTTATGCCGCCCCAGGCCATGAAGCAGCAGGATGATATGGCGACTGGAAAATTGCAACCCCCGTTCAGATCTGAAATCTTCGAGCCGGTCACGACAGTGATCATAGCTGCCCCAGGCCTGGCGGTTGTCCTGATCATCGAGCAGGCGGAAATGACCGCTGAGGAAATTTTTCTGGATCCGCCAGCCGGCCAGCAGATAAAGATCCGACCAGATATATTTGCCGCCCAGGGTCGGGCCCTTGATATTGCGGGGACTTTCCGGAAAATTCCAGCTCATTGGCGACCGCCTGTCCCTATTTCCATTTGGCTTCCGGCGGCAGGGACATCAAAATCGCATCCACATTGCCGCCGGTTTTCAGGCCAAAAGTGGTGCCCCGGTCATAGACCAGATTGAATTCGGCATAAAGCCCCCGGTAATAGAGCAGCGCGTCGCGCTGGTCATCGGTCCAGTCCTCATTCATATGACGCCGGACCAACTGCGGGTAAACATCAAGAAAGGCGCGCCCGACATCCCGGGTGAAGGCGAAATCACGGTCCCAGTCGCCGGAATTCAGCTGGTCATAAAAAATACCGCCTTCGCCCCGCGCCCGGTTGCGGTGTTTGATATAGAAATATTCGTCGCACCAGGCCTTGTATTTCGGATAATAGTCCGGATCATGCTTGTCACAGGCCTTTTTCAAGCCGGCGTGGAAATCGGCGGTGTCCTGTGAATCGGGGTGGGCCGCGTTGAGGTCGGCGCCGCCGCCGAACCAGTCCCGGGTGGTGATGATATGGCGGGTGTTCATGTGAACCGCCGGCACAAGCGGATTATGCATATGGGCGACCAGGGAAATGCCGCTGGCCCAGAAGCGCGGGTCCCGATCGGCGCCGGGCATGGATTTGGCGAATTCAGGGGCGAATTCGCCGTAGACGGTGGAAATATTGACGCCGACTTTCTCGAAAACCCGGCCCTTCATCACCGACATCACCCCGCCGCCATTGTCCGGGTTATCATTGCGGTGCCATGCGGTGCGCTCAAATCGCCCCGGCTCCCGGTCGGCAAACGGCCCGGCGAGTTCATCCTCCAGATTTTCAAAGGCGGCGCAGATCCGGTTTCTTAAATCTTCAAACCATGCGCTGGCGCGTGCCTGTCTGGTTTTGGTTTTTGTCTGGTCCAGAAGGGGCATGTCACTGTCCTGAAATGTGAGGAAAAAGGCTGGTCTGGCGCAGGGCTTCGCCCAAAACCATGGCAGCGGATACGGCAACATTCAATGACCGGGTTTGCGGCGTCATCGGGATGATCACCCGCTGATCCGCCCGGTCATGCACGTCATCGGGGACGCCGGCGCTTTCGCGGCCGAGCAGCAGAATATCATCCGGCCGGTAGCGGATGTCGGTATAGGCATGATCCGCCCGGGTGGTGAGCAGGACAAGACGCGAGGGGCCGAGGGTTTCCAGAAAATGATCCCATGACCGGTGGCGGGTGATCATGGTCTGGTCAATATAGTCCATGCCGGCGCGGCGGAATGATTTTTCGCCGAAGGGAAAACCGCAGGGCTCAATGATATTGACCCGGACATCCAGACAGGCGGCCATGCGGATGATGGTGCCCGTATTGGGCGGAATGTCGGGTTGATAGAGCGCGAGTTGCATGGCTTGATCATTTATCCGGTTAATTTGCACGATAGAGGTCTGACATTGATATAGATCTATTTTATATAGATTTATTGGAGGCAGGCCGCAACCGGATTGCCAACTAAATATAAGGGAAAAAGGAAATTCAGGCGTAAAATAAGCACTTCAGTTCATAAATTCATTGCATCTTGACAATATTCTGAGTAATCAGGGACGGTGTATATGAACGGGTGGGGTAGCCTTTGCTATGTTTTCTTTAATTTCCTTTGAGGAAGCGGGTTTATTCTGTCCTTTGAGCCGATATTTACGAAGTATTTTGCAAAATAGAAGTAATCCGCATAAAGCATTAAGAGGTTTCTTTAATGACCACCAACGATCAAACTGAACATAGTGAGGACGTTACGCGCCGTAATTTCCTTTACGTTGCATCAGGCGCCGTCGGCGCAGTCGGTGTCGTATCCGCTGCATGGCCCCTTGTCGATCAAATGAATCCTTCGGCTGACGTATTGGCGCTGGCCTCTGTCGAAGTTGATCTGTCCACTATTCCCGAAGGACAAACCGTAAAAATTCTCTGGCGTGGCAAACCGATCTTCATCCGCCACAGAACAGCGGATGAAATTGAACGGGCTGTTGCCGATGATACGGCGGACCTGAAAGATCCGCAGGATGACGAGGCGCGGGCTGAAAAGCCGGAATGGCTGATCATGGTGGGCGTTTGTACGCACCTTGGCTGTGTGCCGCTGGATCAGCGCGGTGACTTTGGCGGCTGGTTCTGTCCTTGTCACGGGTCTCATTATGATATTTCCGGCCGCATCCGCAAAGGCCCGGCGCCGAAGAATCTGGAAGTGCCGCAATATGCGTTTTTGGACGACACAACAGTCAAGATCGGTTAGGGAGAAAAAAAATGGGATCAAGTAATTACGAGCCTCAAAACAAGGCTGTAAAATGGTTCGAGGATCGCCTGCCGCTTCTTGGACTTATTCACAGCTCAGTCGGCGCCGGTTATAACGCGCCGCGCAACCTGAATTACTGGTGGAATTTTGGTTCGCTGGCCGGTTTTATGCTGGTGGTGCAGATCATCACCGGCATCATTCTGGTGATGCATTATACGCCGCATGTGGATATGGCCTTCCGGGCGGTTGAACATATCATGCGCGATGTGAATTACGGCTGGCTGATGCGTTATGTTCACGCCAACGGCGCGTCGATGTTCTTCGTCGTGGTTTATATCCATATCCTGCGCGGCATGTATTTCGGATCATATAAGTCGCCGCGTGAGGTGCTGTGGTTCCTCGGGCTGGTCATTTATCTGCTGATGATGGCGACCGGCTTTATGGGTTATGTTCTGCCGTGGGGCCAGATGAGTTTCTGGGGCGCGACGGTGATCACCAACCTGTTCGGGGCCTTTGATTTCTTTGAGGGCATGGGCGAAAGCATCCTGCATCTGCTGTGGGGCGGCTTCTCGGTCGATAACCCGACGCTGCAGCGTTTCTTCAGCCTGCATTACCTGCTGCCGTTTGTCATCGTAGGGGTCGTGATCCTGCATATCTGGGCGCTGCATATTCCGGGGTCGAACAACCCGCTGGGTATTGACGCCAAGGGGCCGGGCGATAAAATTCCCTTCCATCCCTATTATACCGCCAAGGATGCGTTCGGTCTGTCGTTCTTCATCGTGATCTTTGCGATCTTTGTTTTCTATATGCCGAATATCATGGGCCATCCCGATAACTATATCGAGGCCAACCCGATGGTCACGCCGGCCCATATCGTGCCGGAATGGTATTACCTGCCGTTCTACACCATCCTGAAGGCGGTGCCCAACAAGCTTTTGGGGGTGATCGCCATGTTTGCCTCGATCCTGATTTTCTTCATCCTGCCGTGGCTTGACGGCTCAAAAATCAGATCGGCGAAATTCCGCCCGGCGACAGCCTTCTTCTTCTGGCTGTTCCTGGTCAACGCGATCTTCCTCGGCTATCTGGGAACAAAGCTGCCAAGTGACATTATCATTCATCTTGGCGGCGGCGTTGACGCCCTGACCCTGGGCCGGATCGCTTCCGTGTTCTACTTCGGATACTTCCTGGTCATAGTCCCGCTGGTCAGCCGGCTGGAAGCCACAAAACCCGTACCAACCAGCATCGTCCAGTCCGTACTGGGCGCAAAGAAGGAGGGCTGAGGATATGTTGAAAGCTTTTAACAAATTTGGTCTGATGGCTTTGGCTGTTGCGGCGCTAATCACTGGTGGCGCGTCAGCGGCGAATGCCGCCGGCGACAGCGCCTATCCCCTGAAACGATACGACTGGCCCCATGCCGGGCCTTTCGGCACCTTTGACAAGGCGGCGTTGCAGCGCGGGCTTCAGGTTTATAAGGAAGTCTGCTCCGGCTGCCACTCGCTGAATATGGTGGCGTTTCGTGAACTGACGGCGCTCGGCTATTCCGCCGATGAGGTCAAGGCCTTCGCCGCGGAATATGAATTCGCCGATGGCCTGGATGACGAGGGCGAGGAAAAATACCGCAAGGGCTTGCCCCAGGATTATTTCCCGGCGCCTTTCGCCAATGAAGAGGCGGCCCGCGCGTCAAACAACGGCGCCCTGCCGCCTGATTTCTCCCTGCTGGGTAAATCCCGCGAGCATCTTTCCATGTTCACCCCATGGGCCAGCATTTACGGCGAAGATTATATCGTCGGCATCCTGACCACATATCATGAGGAAGCGCCGGAAGGCGTGGAACTGGCCGAAGGCATGACGTTCAATGAAGCCTTCCCCGGCAACCAGATCGCCATGGCGCAGCCCCTGTTCGATGAAATGGTCGAATATGCCGACGGCACGCCGGCGACAACCGTGCAAATGGCGAAAGATGTGGCGACGTTCATGTATTGGGCCGCCGAACCCAAGATGGAAGACCGCAAGAAAATGGGCCTGAAGGTGATTATTTTCATGACCCTGCTGACCATCATGCTTTATTTCGTCAACAAGCGGGTTTGGGCCAGGGTCAAAAAAGGCGAAGATATTGTGTAGTTCTTTGCTTTACCGCGAGATATAATTCAAGGGCTGCCGTTGGGCGGCCCTTTTTTATCTGGAGATCAAATGGCGGATTTCAAGGATCATTTTTCACGACAATCCAGCGAATATGGCAAGTTCAGACCGCAATACCCGGCGGCGCTCTATCATTATCTGGCGGAGCTCTGCGCCGCCCGAACCCTGGCCTGGGACTGCGCCAGCGGAACCGGGCAGGCGGCCCGGGGCCTCGCCGGCCTGTTTGACCAGGTCGTCGCGACCGACGCCAGCGCGGCGCAGATCGAAAACGCCACGGGGCCTGAGAATATAATTTTCCGGGTGGCGGCCGCCGAACAATCAGGGCTTGAGCGTGAAAGCGTAGATCTCGTCACCGTAGCCCAGGCGCTGCACTGGTTTGATCTGGATTTATTTTACCGGGAAGTCAGGCGAACCATGAAGCCGGGCGGGATCCTCGCGGTGTGGAGCTATAACCAACTTCGGGTAAATAATGATATAGACGCCATTCTCGATGAATTGAACGCGGATATTGTCGGGCCCTATTGGCCGGCGGAACGGCAGATGGTCCGGGACGGCTATCGAACGATTGATTTTCCCTTTGAGGAAATATATCCGCCCGAGGCCGGGCCTGCGTTTCGCATGACGGCGTCATGGCGTCTTGAGGAGCTTATGGGTTATCTGGCGACATGGTCGTCTGTCGTGCGTTATCAGGCGGCGACGGGGCGCAACCCGTTGGCGGGTATTTACCCGGCGCTTGCCGCCGCATGGGGCAATGAGGGGGAAACAAGGCGGATTCACTGGCCCCTGACCATCAGGGCAGGTCGGCTTTAGCGGGAAGCGGCCTGTTGCGCGACCGCCGCCTTGGTCAGAAACATGCCGGTTGATTTTACGGTCATAACCGGTTTCTGGTCCTGGTTGAGGACGGCAACTTCATAATTTACAATGCCAAGACCGGGCTTGCTTTTCGATTCTCTTGCTTCCAGTATGGTGGCGACAATGCTGAGCCGGTCCCCGGCATAGACCGGCTTGAGCCAGCGTATATTGTCGACGCCGGGTGAACCGATGCTGCTGCTGTTGATGAGAATTTCATCGCACAGCAGGCGCATCATGATCGCACAGGTCATCCAGCCGCTGGCGATCAGCCTGCCATGAAATGAATTTTTGGCGAATTCCGGATCGGTGTGAAAGGGTTGGGGATCGTATTTTTCGGCAAAGGCGATGATCTCCTCCTCGGTGATCAGATAGTCGCCGAATTTGCTTGTCTCGCCCACATGAAAATCTTCAAATGTAATCATGGGGGCACAGTGGCATATATATCTAATAGATACAAGTAACTTTTGTGGGTTTTATCCCCCGCCGGCAGGCTGTAGGGGAATTGCAAAAAACAGGGGGGCATCCATATCATCCTGCGCAACAGGTGAGGATACGCAGATACTAAATTCCTCACGGGTGATGATATAAATGCCCCAGGTTGCAGGCAGATTAGGCAGGCGCAGCCGACATCAGCTGATTGCGCTGTTGATGGTTGTCACCAGATTTTTTTGCATGAGGGCGATGTCCTCGGTCAGTTCTCGTGAAATGCTGCGCACATTATCGGCCTGGGTTTTGCTTTCGGACGCCTCGTCGGAGACCTGCATAATGCTGGTGGAGACCTTTTCAACGCTTTGCATGGATTCCGTCAGGCTGTGGGCGATTTCCTTGGTTGCCGCGCTCTGCTGATTGACGGCGACGGAAATGGCTGAGTTCACCTGATCGACCTGGGAGATTTCTTCGGAAATTTCGTCAATAGCCTGTACCGAGGCTTTCACGACACTTTGCATCTTGCTGATATGGTGTCCGATCTCATCAATTGAATTGGAGGTCTGGGCCGCCAGGCTCTTGACTTCGCCGGCAACTACGGCGAAGCCCTTGCCCGCTTCACCGGCGCGGGCGGCCTCGATGGTCGCATTGAGCGCCAGCAGGTTGGTCTGGCTGGCGATGTCATTGATCAGGTCGATGACCGATTCAATGTCTTTTGCCGCGGCCTGCAGGGTATTGATGGTGACCTTGGTTTCGGAAACATTTTCCGTCGCCTTGCGGGAATATTCCGCCGACTGGTTGATCTGGCGGTTGATCTCATGAATTGAACTGTTCAGTTCTTCGGAAGCGCTGGCGACAATCTGGGTATTGTCGAGGGCGCTTCTCGAGTTGATCGCGACATTTTCCGAATTCTGGCTCACTGTGTCGGCGCTTTCAAACATATTCTGGGACTGACCGGACACGATAGCGATTTTTTCGGCGATTTTGTCGATGTGGTTTTTCATTTCATGTTCGACCTGCGAGGCCATTTGCCGCACGCTTTCTTTTATTTTAAGGGCTTCCTCCTCGGCCCTGGCCTGGGCGGCCTTCTGTTCTTCGGCTTTGCGCTGGTTTTCGCGTTCGGCTTCAAGACGGACGCGTTCCTCTTCCTGCTGTTGCTGCTGTTTCGCCTGTTCTTCAAGGGCCAGATTTTCAATGGCCTTCAGTTTGAAGGTTTCGAGGGCGCGGGCCATCCTGCCGATGGCGTTCTGCAGATCGTCATGGGGCACGTCACGTTCCAGGTCGCCCTCGGCGATATCCTGCATGGCTTCGGAAATATCGCCGAGCGGATGGCTGATGCTGCGGGCAATGATATAGGCGCCGCCGATGATGACGACCAAGGCCAGAAGGCATCCGGTCAGAATGAACAGGAAGCGGCTTGAGGCGCTTTCCTCAGCTGTTTGGGCGAGGGAGACAAGTTCGGCAACCAGATTGTCCTCGACTTTTTTCATCAGGTCGATTTTACCGGTCATGGTGGTGAACCAATGTGACGCCGCGATATTTTCCGTTGATCCGCTGGTGATGCTGTTGAGGGCGATTCGCCTCAGTTTGGCATGTTCCTGAACGCTGGCTCCGGCAACTGTCCTGTCAGCATAATTCATGCTGGCCGGCGAGGCGTTTTCGGCAAAGGTTTGCAGGTAGGAGTCTTGTTCAGCGATCAGTGAGATGAACTTGTTGTAGACGGCGGGGGCAAAGCGCCCGGCGCCAAAACCGGTGGCGCCCGTGGCCCGTTCCAGTCCGGCGCGTTCCTTGGCCTCAATAAAGCTTTTGTAGGCGGTAAAGCGCTTGGTTATGTCGCTGTTGTTGCTGAGCTTGCCCATTTCGGAAATGATCACCATGAGCTGCCTGATGGCGCCGGTATAAAAAGTCGCCATCTGTTCAATCGTGCTGTTCAGACTGGATATGTCCTGGCGGTTGGCGGGGATTTTTGTTAAATTCGCCTGAGCCGCAGCCAGGGCGTCCTTTAACTCTTGCGACAGCGAGCCGCCTGTTTTTTGTGACGCGGCGGCGGAGAAGCTATTCAGGGCCCGATCGGTATTGACCTTTTCCAGATCAAGATCCCTTAGGGCGCGGTCGCCGCCTTTGCTGCTGATATAGACCGCAGACGCCCCGCGTTCCTTTTGCAATTCATGAATCAGCAACCCGACAACAGGCGCCATTTCGGCAATTTCCTGAAACGCGGCGGCATTTCTGGCGGCGTTGTTGTCCCGGATCAGCACGATGGACGCCGTGACAAAAAAGCCGGTGACGGCGATAGATATAACAAGGAATAGTCTTGTCTGGATTTTCAGGTTACATAATAATCGATACATCTCAGTTCCCTTTTTAATACTATTATTAAACTCTTAGCCCTTTCCTTAGAGCCCTTAAACTAAAAGCATAATATTTATATAAAACTTTATGAGTTCTTAATCAGGGAGGGGGTAGGCCAAAAAACAGCTTTGACTATGCCCTCTGGCCTATGGGGTATATGTCATGCTCATCCAGGTCGGTCACATTGGCGGACAGACGGGAGGCGGGCAGCCATATTGTCGCTGTCGTGCCGACATTTATTTCGCTGGAAAGTTCCAAAATCCCGTCGTGCAGTTCGACAAATTCCTTGACCAGCGGCAAGCCAAGTCCGGTGCCTTCATACTGGCGATTGAGCGCGCTGTCGATCTGGCCGAAGGGGGACAGGGCCTTGGGAATGTCTTCCGGTTTCATACCGATGCCGTTGTCCCTGATTTCAAGGGTCAGCCCCTTGTCAGCGCAAGGGATGGCAGCGATTTCGATCCGGCCGCCGCTGTTGGTGAACTTAACGGCATTCGACAGAAGATTAAGCAGAATCTGCCGGAAACGGCGCTCATCCACATGGAGGCAGATTTCATCCAGAAAATCCTCATCCATGATGATCTTCAGTTGTTTTTCCGCCGCATGATGTTTCAGGATTGACAGTGTTGGCCGAATCATTTCAAGCAGAGGGATATGACTTTCCGACAAATGGATCTTGTTTGCTTCGACTTTTGACAGATCCAGAATATCATTGATGATGTCGAGAAGGTGGATGCCGGACTGATTAATATCAGCGGCATATTCCCGGTAGCGCTCGACCTGATCATCGCCGAAGGTGCTGGATTTGATAATATCGGAAAAACCGATAATGGCGTTGAGCGGCGTTCTGAGTTCATGGCTCATATTGGCGAGGAATTCACTTTTGGTTTTGTTGGCGATTTCCGCCCGCCTGCGGGATTCCTCAAGTTCGGTCTGCGCCGCTCTTGTTCTTTCAAATTCCAGCTTTAACCGCAGACTTTCCTCTTCTTTGACCCGCAATTCCCGGGTCTGCTTTTCCAACTCGATATTCTCTTTGACTTTGGTTTTAAAGGTGCTGAGGGCGCGGGCGATTTTACCCACGGCGTTTTGCATATTCTCATGCGGAACCTCCCGTTCAAGGTTGCCTTCGGCGATGTCGTGCATGGCGGTCGTAATATCGCCGAGGGGATTGCTGATGCTGCGGGCGATGATGTAGGCTCCGGCCAGAAACAGGCCGGATCCGATGACGGCGCCGGTGAGGATTAAGATAAAACGGTTTATCGCGTTAATTTCGGTTTCCAGATGAAGCGCGACAAGTTCCGCGACCAAATGGTCCTCAACCTGTTTCATCAGATCAATTCTGGCCGTCGTCGTCTGGAACCAGTCTGCGGCGGAGATATCCCCGGTCGTGCCGCTCGCCGCGCTGTCGAGGGCAATGTTGCGCAGTTTGATATAGTCCTGAAGCACCGGGCCAAATAAGGTCTGGTTGGTAAAATAAATGCTCCCGGGAGAGGCGTTTTCCGTAAAGAGATGAAAAAGGGTTTCTTGTTTGGCGCTCAGCGACAGATATTTCCTGTAGGTTTCGCCGTCAAATTTATGCTGGCTGAAACCAACCGCGCCAATGGCTCTTTCCTGTCCGGCCTGTTCCTTGGCTTTGATGAAGCTTTCATAGGCAATGAAACGCTTGGTGATCAGGCTGTTGTCGCCGAGTTTGACTATTTCGGAAATAATGGCCAGAAGCTGGTCAATGGTGGTGGTGTAATAGGAATGTATTTGCGGAAGCGTTACCGAAAAGTCGGGGACTTTACGCCGGGTGCTGTTCAAATTGTTCAGCCGCGCCAGCGCATTATGGACGGCGTTTTCCAGATTGCCGCCTTTTAAGTCACCTGATTTCTGTGAAATGACGGCGTTAAAGTCATCCAGGGCTTCATTGGTGCTGTTGATGTGCCGAATGAGTATAGCGTCAGAAGCGTCAATGTTTCCAGCGCTGATATATACCGTGGATGTCCCGCGCTCCTTTTGCAAATCATGGATCAGCCGGCCGACAGTTGGGGCCAGTTCAGCGAGATTGCGAAATTTTTCCGCATTGCGCGCCGCCGTATAATTTTTGACCAATGTGATGGACGCCATGGCCAGAAAACCGGCAACGGCAATGGAAATAATGAGAAAAAGCCTGGTTTTAATCTTCAGCGTACAAAGCTGATTATACATTTTAAGCCCCTTATATTTTACCCCTACAAATTACACAACTTCCTCTACGCGGGAAAAATTATGGGGAATTATGGGATGCCAAGGCTTTATGAAATGTAAATTTATGGGGACTAGGCCACAAAAAAGACGCGGCCGTTTTGGCCTAAGACATTTCGCCGGTGTTGAGCGGCCTATCGGCCAAATATACTATGAAAAGGCGTCATGCTTAATTGGCGAAACGGAAATGCAGGACGTCGCCATCGACCACAATATAATCCTTGCCTTCAAGGCGCATTTTACCGGCTTCCTTGGCGCCTGTTTCACCGGAAAATTCGATGTAATCCTCGAAAGCGATGGTTTCGGCGCGGATAAATCCCTTTTCAAAGTCGGTATGGATCACCCCGGCCGCCTGGGGTGCGCGGGTATTGCGGGTCACGGTCCAGGCGCGGGCCTCCTTGGGGCCGACGGTGAAATAAGTGATCAGATGCAGCAGGTCATAGCCCGCCCGGATCACGCGGCCGAGACCGGTTTCGCCGAGGCCGAGGTCCTCGAGGAAGGCTTTTTGTTCGTCCGGATCGTCAAGCTGGGCAATCTCCGATTCGAGGGCGGCGGATATGACGACGGAAACCGCATCCTCGGCCGCCGCCTTTTCAGCCACCCGCCGGCTTAAGGCATTGCCTTCCGCCGCGTCATCCTCGCCGACATTGCAGACATAGAGAATGGGCTTTGTGGTCAGCAGCTGCAGGTCGTTGATCAGCTTTTGCTCTTCTTCGTCCTGGGCCTCGACAATCCGCGCCGGCCTGCCTTCCTCAAGGACGGCCAGAAGCCGCTCGCTCAGCGCCATGAGGACTTTGGCTTCCTTATCCTGCCCCCGGATGCGTCTTTCCAGTCCGGCTTTCCGCTTGGTCAGGCTTTCGATGTCGGCCAGCATAAGTTCCGTTTCCACGGTTTCGGCGTCGGCGATGGGGTCAATGGCGCCCTCGACATGGGTTACATCATCATCTTCAAAGCAGCGCAGCACATGAATGATGGCGTCGACCTCGCGAATGTTGGCCAGAAACTGGTTGCCCAGTCCTTCGCCCTTGGAGGCGCCGCGCACCAGACCGGCAATATCGACGAAAGACAGCTGGGTCGGGATGATTTCCCTGGAGCCGGCGATTTGGGCCAACTGGTGCAAGCGGGGGTCCGGCACCGGGACCTGTCCCACATTGGGCTCAATGGTGCAAAAGGGATAATTGGCCGCCGCCGCCGCGGCGGTGTTGGTCAGCGCATTGAAAAGCGTTGATTTTCCGACATTCGGCAAGCCGACAATACCACATTTGAAACCCATAGTCTTAATCCGTTATTTTTGGTTTGGTTTAAGCCGCAAGCCGACTTCATTTAAAAATTTTGTCCCCGCTGTCTCGCTGGAATGATCCGTCAGGGCGGGGGCGGCCCCGGCGATGGCGTCCAGCATCGGCTCCAGCCACGTCAGGTCGGACTTCGCAAAGTCGCCAAGAACGTGATTGGTGACCTGATCCTTATCGCCGGGATGGCCAATGCCCAGCCGGATGCGGTGATAATTCTTGCCCAGATGCTGGTCAAGGCTGCGCAGGCCATTATGCCCCGCATGACCGCCGCCGGTTTTGAATTTGATTTTACTGGCCGGAATGTCCAGTTCGTCATGAAAAACGAAAATATCTTGCGGCGGGATCTTATAAAAGCGCGCCGCTTCGCCGACAGACTGCCCGGAGAGATTCATATAGGTTTGCGGCTTCAGGATCAGGGCTTTTTCAGACCCCAGCCGTCCTTCGGCAAGCAATCCCTGAAATCTGACCTTGGGGGCGGAAAAATTATGGCGGCGACCGATTTCGTCCACCGCCATAAATCCGATATTATGCCGGTTGTTGTTGTATTTACCGCCGGGATTTCCCAGTCCAACCAATAACAACATGGCATTGATCCCTAAATGGTCGAAGGGTAAAAAATTACTCTTCGCCGCCTTCCTCAGCTTCGGCGCCTTCAACTGCTTCCTCTTCTGCGGCTTCCTCTTCTTCCGCACCGGCGCTCTTCAATCCGCTTGGGGCGGAAATGGTGGCGATGGTGAAGTCTCGGTCATCAATAACCGGGGTGACGCCTTTGGGCAGGGTGACGCTGCTGATATGGATGCTTTCGTTCATTTCAGTTGCTGAAATGTCGATCTCGATCGCTTCCGGAATGGCGTTGGCCGGGCATGAGAATTCAACCTCATGACGGACGACGTTCAGAATGCCGCCGGATTTGATGCCGGGGCTGACTTCGTCACCGACAAAGTGAATCGGAATCATGATGTTGAGGCTTGATCCTTTGGCAAGGCGCAGGAAGTCGACATGCAGGGGCCAGTCCGTCACGGGATGGAATTGGACATCACGGGGCAGGACGGTTTCCTTGTCTTTGCCGATTTGAATTTCATATGAAGTGTTGAGGAACCCGCCGGTGTTCAACTGCTTCACCAGGTCGATCCGGCTAACGGTTACCATGGTCGGGTCTTTTTTGTCGCCATAAATCACGGCGGGGATTTTGTCTTCTCTACGTAACGCACGAGAGGACCCCTTACCCGCTTTTTCGCGCAATTCAGCTTTAATAACTGGACTTGCCATTTTACATTCTCCTAATTGATCATAATAATATCGGCCTCCAGGGGTGCCAATATTAAAGGTCTGCACGCTTGGGCTCAAGAGTACAGACCTTACAGTTCGCAGCTTTTAACGTGGAACGGCCAAAAACTCAATGATTATTTGCGCCTTTAAGGCGCTTTTGTCTTCGGAAACGGCGATTAATCAAATAATACGGAAACGGATTCTTCCTTGTTGATCCGCTGGATCGCTTCGGCAAAGAGCGGCGCGATGCTGATCTGGCGGATTTTGGGGCAGTTGGCGACGGCCTCCCGGGCGCAAATACTGTCGGTAATCACCACTTCCTCCAGTTCGGAATTGGTGATCCGCTCGACCGCGGGGCCGGAGAGGACGCCATGCGCCACATAGGCGCTGACCCCGATGGCGCCATTGGCCTTCAGGGCGGCGGCGGCATGACACAGCGTGCCGGCGGAATCAACAATATCATCCACCAGGATGCAATGGTATCCCTCGACTTCGCCAATGACATTCATCACTTCCGACACCCCGGCTTTTTCCCGGCGTTTGTCGATAATGCCAAGCGGCGTCTCCAGTCTTTTGGCATGGGCGCGGGCCCGCACCACGCCGCCGACATCCGGCGAGACGACCATTGTTTTAATCCCCTTGTCGATGAAGTTTTCCTGAATATCGCGGACCAGGACGGGGGAGGCGAACAGATTATCGGTCGGAATATCGAAAAACCCCTGAATTTGCCCGGCATGCAGGTCCATGGTCAGGACCCGGTCGGCGCCGGCCTCTGTAATCAGGTTGGCGATCAGCTTGGCGGAAATCGGCGTTCTCGGTCCGGGTTTTCTGTCCTGGCGGGCATAGCCGAAATAGGGAATGACCGCCGTGATCCGGTTGGCCGAGGCCCGGCGCAGGGCGTCGATGGCCACCAGCAATTCCATGACATTATCATTGGCTGGATAAGATGTCGGCTGAATCAAAAAAACGTCCTCACCGCGGACGTTTTCTTTTATTTCTACCCAGACTTCCTCATCCAGAAATCGTTTAATATCAGCCTTTGTCAGTTCCATGTCGAGGCAGGCGGCAATTGCCTCTGCAAGCGGCCGATTGCTGTTGCCGGATAGAAGTTTCATGGTCGTATTCCTCATGTCGTATAATCACCGAATCCAGGTTCAAAAATATAACGGGAAAAATCAAAAAAAGCGACTCTTCCGGAAAAGTGGCCGCAAGCTAGCAACAGGGTTCCGGAAAGTAAACAGAATTGATGCGGCAAAGGAAAATCTCCGCTGTCAGGACAGCATAATCATGGAGATTTGGCGGCCGTAATCGGCTTCCTCCCGGTGGATGCTTCTTCGGTAGCTGAAGAAACTTTCCGTATCAGAATAGGTGTCTTGCGGTGATACATCAATGGCGTCGATACCGGCTTCTGTCAATTGCGTAGAAACAAATCCCTTTAAATCAAAAAGATATTTTTCTTTTTTTATGTCATTTATGAAGAATTGTCGATATGCCGGATCCGTGGTGACAAAGCGGGCGCGGAACTCGGGGCCAACCTGATAATTTTCCGGCGCGATGCAGGGACCAACGGCGGCGACAATATCAGCGCGCTCTGTCCCTTGTTGACACATGAGCCGGATTGTATTCTGTATGATGCCGTTCAGCGCGCCCTGCCAGCCGGCATGGGCGGCGCCGATGACGCCCCGCCGGCGGTCGGCAAATAACACCGGCGCGCAATCGGCGGTCAGGATGCCGAGGGCGATATTCTGACCGCAGGTTACCGCAGCGTCGCCCCGGGGCAGGTCGCGCGCCGACCACGGCCTTTCCAGGAGATGCGCTTTGTCGCTGTGGATCTGAAAGAGGCCGCAGAGGTCATCGGCGGCCGGGTCGAGGCTGGACAGCGCCCGGCGCCGGTTCTCGGTCACATTTTTCGGGTCATCATCGGAGCCCGGTCCGCAATTGAGCGAAGCATAGAGCCCGGTCGAACAGCCGCCCTCGCGGGTGAAGAAGCCATGCCGGATATGGGGGAGGGCGGTTAAGAGCGAGCTTGTCAGATACGGCGCTTTCATTATCACCTCTCAAACCCGATGACGCCGGCGAGGCTGGGTTCAGCCAGCGCCATGACTTTGAACAGTCTGCCCATTTGCGCGTCGTCGGTCAGGCGGTGCAGGGCCGACAGAATATCCTTGCTTTGCTCTGCTGTGGCGACCTTTAACAGGCTCTCGGCCCGGGCGTCAATGCCGACGGCTTTGAGGAATTTTCCCTGTTCCGTCGGGCCGAATACCTGGAGGCCGCCGTCCTGCGCCACTTCTTTCAGGCGCTGAAAATTAACGTGGGTGGTGAGGTCCGCATCACCGGGGTCGGCCAGAATATCGACATATTTATGATCCCGGACCGCCTGAAGCGTATCGCCGACGCCATGGCGGTCATGGCCATAGTCGATCACCAGGGCGGCGCCGCCGAAGGCGTGGATATGTTCGCAAATTTCCGCCAGAATATTTTCCGCCACCGGACATATCTCGACAATGTTGCCGATGTCGGCCCTCAGGACGGCGGCGGGGATCATCTGTTCCGGGCAGGGGGCCGGGGCGAGCCCAAGGCTGAGCCGACGGTTTTCATCGAGCCGCACCAGCCGTTCATGCCAGCCGGCTTCGCTTTTCTGGAACTGGCGCACCGGCAGGGCGTCAAAAAATTCATTGGCGATGATCAGGACCGGCTTGCCCTTTGCCGCGGCCAGGGCGTCACGAATATGGTCATGCCATATGGGGCGGGCGTAATTCTTCAGGGCGTCCTGCTGGCGTTTGCGCAAAACCGGGGACATTTCAATAAGATGCAGATCAATGGCGTCCAACAGTCCCGGGACAATTTTTATCGACCGCAGGGCGTCCTGCATCAGGGTGCCGCGTCCGGGGCCGAGTTCAATCAGGTGGATTTTCTCCGGCGATCCCATATTGAGCCAGTTGCCGGCATGCCAGAGACCGATCATTTCGCCGAACATCTGGCTGATTTCCGGCGCCGTGGTGAAATCACCGCCCCGGCCGAAAGGGTCCTGCTTCATATAATAGCCGTGCCGCCGATTGCCCAGCGCCTCGGCCATGAATGCGGCGATATTGAGGGGACCCTGGGCTTCGATCAGCTTGACCAGATATGTTTCCAGCTTGTTCATAGGGCTTTTCTTTGCGGCCGCAGGATCAGATAGAGGCCAAGCAGCACCATGGGAATCGACAGCAGCTGTCCCATGGTGAGGAAACCGGTGCCATAAAGAAAGCCGAGATGATTGTCCGGTTCGCGGAATTGTTCAACAATGGTGCGCGCCAGCGCGTAGCCGATGATGAAAACGCCGGTCAGCAGGCCGGGCTTTTTGCGCGCATTGGTGAAGTTGAACAAAAACCACAGCAGGAAAAACAGGCCGAGTCCCTCCAGCGCCGCTTCGTAAAGCTGGCTCGGGTGACGGGGCAGGGGGCCGCCGCGGGGAAAGACCATGCCGATGGCGGCGTCGGTCGGGCGGCCGAACAGTTCGCCATTGACGAAATTGGCCAGCCGGCCGAGAAACAGCCCGATCGGCGATACGCAGGCCAGCAGGTCGGTAAAGCGGAAAAAGGCGATATTCTGCTTCTTGCAGAACCAGTAGGTGGCGAGCGCAACCCCGAGAAAGCCGCCGTGAAACGACATGCCGCCGTCCCAGACGGCGAGGATCTCGCCCGGCTTTCTGAGATAGGCGTCAAGATTGTAAAACAGCACATAGCCCAGACGGCCGCCGAGGATGACGCCCAGCATGGCCCAGAAGGCGAAATCGCCGACCTGGGCGGCGGTGCAGGGGGCGCCTTTTTTCTTGATCAACTGCAGCATATAATACCAACCGAGCCCCCATCCCACAAGATAGGCCATGGAATACCAGCGCAGGGCGAAGGGGCCGATGTTATAGCTTTCCTCGCCGATGCGAATCGCCCAGGGGCCCAATTTGAAGATTTCCGGCGCAATGTCCGGGAAAGTGAGTGAGGCGGAGAATAAAATTTCCAACATATGATTGTCGCCGGTTATCGCAGTTTTACAATTGTTTAGGGGCTATCATGGCGGGCTTTTCGCGCAAGTCAAGTTTGATAAATTTGAATCCGCTTGGCATTCCCGGGCGGATTGGCATATTGTCCCCCTATGCCTGTTTGTCGGGCATGTCCGCGAAAGAGGCGGATTTTTATATTGAGGTTTAGGTTAAGTGCAGACGGACAATAAATTTTTTGATGATCTGGCGAAACTGGGGCAAAGCGCGGCGGGCGCCCTGCATGGCGTGAAGGCCGAGGTCGAAGCCCTGGTGCGCGCCCGGCTGGAACATGTCCTGGCGGATATGGATCTGGTGACCCGGGAAGAATTCGAAGTGGTGCGGGATATGGCGAAAGAGGCCCGGCGGCGGAATGATCTGCTGGAGCAGAAAATTGTCGCGCTGGAGACGCATCTTGCGGCGAAGAAACCGGCGCCCAGCCAGAAAACTGGCCAGAAAACGGGTCCGAAAAACGTCAAGAGCAAAGACACAGCAAAATGACAGCAGTAACTTTCGACGGCTACAGCGAACTGTCGGCCAATCCGCTCGATATTCTGGAAATGATCGCCGGCCAGAATGAATGGCCTTATGAACGATCCACCGACGATGAAATTACCGTCGCGGTCAGCGGTGAATGGTGTGATTTTCACATTCGTTATTTCTGGGTGGCCGAGGAACATATGCTTCAGGCGGCCGGCATGCTGGACATGCGGGTGCCGGACAATAAAAAAAACAATGTGCTGGAAACGATAAATCTGGTCAACGAACATCTGGCCATGGGCCATTTCGCCATCTGGACCGAAGATAACACGCTGATGTTCCGCCATAGCCATATGGTGGATGAGCAGCAGGCGGTTTCCGCCCCGGCCTGTGAAAAAATCACCAATACGATCATCACCGAAAGCAACAGATTTTATCCGGTGTTCCAGTTCGTGCTGTGGGCCGGTAAAAGCCCGTCCGAGGCGATCAGGGCCGCCATGCTGGAAACCGTTGGCGAAGCCTAGGCCGGACCAGGAGCTTCCGTCTTGAAAGGACAGATCAATGTCGAAACTTTCCCAGATCTCCGCTGATTTTCCCTTGCTGCTGATTGGGTGCGGCAAGATGGGCGGCGCCCTGTTGCAGGGCTGGCTCAAGGGCGGTCTGTCACCGGATGCGGTCAAAATTGTTGATCCCTTTGTGGACAACGCCCGGGCGATGGCGCCCATGCTTCCGGCGGAGTGCTTCGTCGAAGGCCTGGCGGATCTGCCCGAGCGGATCACGCCCGGCGTCATCGTGCTCGCGGTCAAGCCGCAGATGATGGATCAGGCGCTGGCGGATTTTAAAGTTCTGGATTGCGCCAACAGCGTGATTTTATCAATCGCGGCGGGCAAGACCATCGGCTATTTCGAACGTCATCTGGGCCGCGAAGCCGCCATTGTCCGGGCGATGCCCAACACGCCGGCGGCCATCGGCAAGGGCATTACGGTTGGCTGTCCCAACCGCAATGTCACGACGGATCAAAAGGCGATCTGCCATGATTTGCTGCGGGCGGCCGGGGCCGTGGACTGGGTGGCGGAAGAAGTTCTGATTGATGCGGTGACCGCGGTTTCGGGCAGCGGCCCGGCCTATGTTTTTCATCTGGTGGAGGCGCTGGCGGGCGCCGGCGAACAGATCGGCCTCGAGCGGGAACTGGCCCAAAGGCTGGCGCGCCATACGGTGTGCGGCGCCGGGGCCCTGCTGGAGCAGTCGGATGATGACGCGACCCGGCTCAGGAAGAATGTCACCAGTCCCAACGGCACAACGGAGGCCGCCCTGAATATCCTGATGGGGCAGGACGGGCTCGGCAAAATCATGACCGATGCGGTGCGCGCCGCCTATCTCCGGTCGAAGGAGCTGGCCGACTGATCCGGCCCGAGACTGGCGGGGGGCAGGCCGCTAGCGGCCCATATCCTTGTTGATCTGCGCCAAAATCTCGTCACGGGTTTCCTCCGCCAGCAGGGCGCTGAGGACGCGCCAGAAGCCCTCGACCGAATGATCCCCGGCATGTTCAAAGGCCCGCAACATATGCTCCTTCTGATGCTCGGTGATCTGGTTGAGAAGGTCCTGGCCCTGATCGGTGAGATAAAGCAGACGCTGGCGGCGGTCCTGTTCGCCAATATCCTGACGGATGTAATGTTTTTCAACCAGGGTGCTCAACACCCGGGACAGGCTTTGCTTGGTGATATTCAGCAGTTTAAGCAGTTCGGCGACCTTCAGGCCCGGATTGCGGCCGACAAAATGCAGCACCCGGTGATGGGCGCGGCCAAAACCATAGGTCTGCAACACGTCATCGGGCCAGCTGATGAAATCGCGATAGGCGAAATAGAGCAGTTCCATGCCCTTGAGGAATTTCTGGTGTTCCGAGTGGTTTCCTGTATCAAAAAATATGTCAGTCATATTGACATATTTAAATTATAATGTTACTCATATCAACTATTATGTGAAATATTCTTATGGGCAGATGACTTGAAAGTTGCAGATATGATGTTTCACCGGTAAATTTTGAAATTATATTTTATTGAGGTTTGAAATGTCATCCACAGCTTTCGACGACCGGGACGGCGTCATCTGGTATAACGGGGAAATGGTTGAGTGGCGGGACGCCAGGTTTCATGTGTTGACCCATGCCCTTCATTATGGCAGCAGCGTTTTCGAGGGTCAGCGGGCCTACGGCGGTGAAATTTTCAAACTGCGCGAACATTCCCAGCGCCTGATCGATTCCGGGCGTATTCTGGGCTTTGATAATCCTTATTCGGTAGAGGAAATTGATCAGGCGGCCAATGATGTGGTGGCGGCCAACGGTCTGGTCGACGCTTATGTGCGGCCCATCGCCTGGCGCGGCTCTGAAATGATGGGGGTGGCGACGGCGGGAACGAAAATCCATCTCGCCATTGCCGCCTGGGAATGGCCGTCCTACTTTGGCGAGGAAGCCAGATTAAAGGGATTGCGCCTGGAAATCGCCAAATGGCGGCGGCCTTCGCCGGAAACGGAACCGGTTCACGCCAAGGCGGCGGGCCTCTATATGATCGCCTCCCTCTGTAAGGACGCCTCGACCGCCCATGGCTATGACGACGCCCTGATGCTGGATTATCGGGGCCAGGTCGCCGAAGCGACGGGGGCCAATATCTTCTTCCTCAAGGACGGCGCGCTGCATACGCCGAAGCCGGATTGCTTCCTCGACGGCATCACCCGCCGCACGGTGATTGACCTGGCGAAAAAGCGCGGCATTGAAGTCATCGAACGGGCGATCATGCCCGAGGAAATGGCCGATTTTGAGCAGGCCTTCCTGACCGGCACGGCGGCCGAGGTAACCCCGCTGTCTGAAATCGGTCCCTATAATTTCGTCGTCGGCGATGTCTGCAAGACCATGATGAAAGACTATGACGACTTGGTCAACCGACGATAGGCATTAAAAAATGCCGACGGCGGCGCCCGTGCCCCTGCGGCGCAGGCTCTGGGTCGCCGGCGTGATGACCGGATGGAATTCTTGGCTGGTTTGCCCCGCTTTATCGGCGGGGTGATCCCTTCGCCCCAAATCTTTGTTGCAACTCAAGCCGTGCGCTTTATCAGTTTACGACCTAAGCCGCATGGTGAGCCACTGTTGTATATATTTATCAATTAAAAACAGGACGTAAGAGAATATAACAACAACGGCGACATGCAAGCTTGCGAACAAAAGTGAGTAATAGGCGTTGCCCAGGGCGACATCAAAATTGAGCACCCAGTGTCGCATCGGGCCATTTATTGCAAAAACGGGCAAGGATATTCGGCCCAATAACATAATAAATCCAGTGAGGTAGGGGCCTTGTTTCAGTCTTTTCCACATAAAGAAACTACACTGTAAAAGTAAATACAGACCCGCCAGGGTTTGAAACGGCCAAATATAATTCAGAAAATTTCCAAGGATAAATATAAAAAGCGCGATCAGGACCAGCCAGCCGCTGTAAAGTATCGTTTTGCGCCGGGCGCAATATATGCCCATGCTTATTTCAGGCAGCCACCCTAAAAAAGTCATTTTTATCTGGATGCTGACGAGAGGGTCTATAACGGTCAGTAGAAAATAAAATACGCCGATGGAAATAACATGTATTATGTCTCCATATCTTTTGACCAATTGAATGAGTATCGGGAGAAAAAGATAGATCTGGAAAATAAGCGAGAAGAACCACCACGGGCCGACAATCTTTAACTCGTACCCGGGAATGAAATTGGTCAGCAGGCTTAATTTGGCAAGATATCCTATCAACCAGTCGACGTAAGAAACCTCGCGAAACAGCGCAATAAAGAAAAAGTGAACGAGAATCGCCATAATAAAAGTCGGATAGAGTTTCATTATGCGCTGCCCTAAAAATTTTCCGTGCGCGATTTTATCCTCCGACCAAAACTTTAAGGTCAGGCCGTAAGCGCTGAAAAATACAAACACGGCAACGGCGATCCAACCCCATACTGAAAAAGCCAATTGGATAATTTTCTCGGGTTGAGCGGTAAATACCTCCCAGTATTTGGGGATCAGGGGATGAAAGGAAAATTCATTTTCACCTATTTTGGGCGGCAGCCAATGGAAATAATTGTGCAGCACAATGATTAAAATTGCGACGCCGCGGCAATAGACGGAAGCTTCTTTGCTCCAGCTTTCAAGTGTTGATTTCATGTCTGCGCAACCCTTGATTGACAATAGTGATTAGGTGTTTAACAATGGCGTTATTGCATGTGAAAGCTTCTGGTTAAGAATATTCCGGGGAACTTAATAATGCAAAGCACCTGTCGTAGCGCCATATCCGTTTTGACAATTGGACTATTACCAAACATATCAATGTCCATTGCCAGTTTATTCATTTTCATGAATCGACCCCTTATTCATGTGGAATATTTTTTGGTCGCTGTTTGCTTTGTGATCTTGCCAAGAATGCTTGCCTTTTCAATAATGATAGCCCTGTTTGCGGTCGACCTGTTCGTATCCCTTGCGCCCGGATTCTATTTTGAGTTAAGCGGGCTGGTTGATGCGCTTTCCGGTATTGGTTTTCTTGATTTATCTGCAACAGTCTTGCCTTTGGCGCCCGCCGTCATTGGTCTGATCTTCTCGCTGCTTCTTATCCATTATCTTGAGAAACGGATCACGAAAGACAGGTTTTCCGGGACAATCCAGACATCCATGAGCCTTCTTGTGATACTCCTCGTCTTTTCCGCTGATTATTTTCTTTCGCCAAACAATAGTAACCGAACTACCCAATCATTTACAAAGATAAATATTGGCGGATCAATCTCGACAATCCTGTTACGGTCCTATGACGCTTCGCAAAGTGAGTATCCGCTTGAGTTCGATTCCATTGATTCTGCGACCAGTCGCTTATTCTCCGCCATCAGCAACGGCGATGATTTGCCAAAACATATTACCCTTGTACTGGCGGAATCGCTTTCCTTGTATAAGGACAACAGCGCAAACGCACTGCAATTGTCCCCCCTGGCGGACAATGCGTTCATCGTGGAGAATTTCAACGTGGAAATTGGGTCTGTGCTCTTTAAAGGGCCGACGATATCAGGTGAACTGAGAGAATTATGCGGTATCAGGTTTCTGGCGACAATCCCTAAGCCCGGCTCCTTGCCTGTATCTGATTGTCTGCCGAAAAAACTGGCGGAACAGGGGTACAAAAGCATAGCTGTCAATGGCTTCTTTCCAAGTTTTTTCAGCACCGGTCGATTGTATTCCGAGCTGGGGTTCGAGGAACAGTATTTCATTAATGATATTGCGACAGCTCTGACCAGTCCGCCGCTTTGCGGAAGCACCTTCAGGGCCGTCTGCGATCTTGACGCCGCCCGCAAGCTCTTTACGGTTAAAAAAGCCAACCGGGATGATAAAATATTTTTCTACTGGCTTACGTTCAATGGCCATTTGCCAATTTGGGAACCGGAAGACGTCGCGCCCGCTATTGACTGTTCTGCGTCCAGGGCGACCTCAAAATACGACAGTATTTGTAGTTCGGTGCGCACAAATGCATTTGTGATGAAAATACTGGCGACAAAAATTTCCGAAGATGCGCAGAGACACAGCGCATATATTATTGTCGGTGATCATATGGCGCCATTTTTACGCACAGATATTCGCGCCGAGTTGGAAGCTGGAAAAGTGCCCTATATCATCCTGACGCCAAAAACGGACGCCCGCCATTGAGCATGGTGGGATTGGAGGGTCAGGTTTTTTCGCCTTTTTCCGTATTTTCTTTTTCCGTGTTTTCCTTGCCGGCTTTCTTTTTCTTTGAATAGGCGATCAGTTGCTTGGCTGTGTCGCTGTCCAGTTTTGTGATGGCGGCGATGGTAAAGCGGTCCCCGTCAATGAACAGGGCATTGCCGCCGTAAGGACAGAAACGATTGTCGAATTGCGAATATACGCCGATGGCGTGGGTGTATTTCAACCCAAATGATTGCATGTTGAGCCGGACATAATAGGGCCGGCTCCTGCTTGGCGCATAGAGGATCAGGCTCTGTTCATCAATGATTGTCCAGCCGTTTACGGTGCGGGAAAATACACAATCATCGCCCTTGCTCAGCTGGCTGATCAGCTTCTGGTAGGCCTGAACACTCAAAGGGTCGGGTTTGATTTCCTCGGCGATGGCGGTCAGCCCCGCGGCCAATAACCCAAAGCCGATCAAATAACTGGCGATATGTGTTTTCATAATGACCTCACCTGCATGTTTTGATGAGGACAGTATAGAGCCGCTAGCTGAACTGACTATGAATATCCCGTTCAAAAAGCCGGTGCGCCGGTAAAATAACCGTGACCAAAGGCGAGGGCGGCGTAAACAGCCACGGCGATGACAGCAACCTTGATGTCGGCGGAATAGGGCGCGGCCGCGGGTTTTCGCCAGGCGCCGTCCCGCCGGTTTATAAAGAATATTTCGCCAAGCGCCCAGACGGCCAAGCCGCCGAACAGCAGCGCGGCGCGGCTTTCGCCATTGGCCAGAAGATGGGCGACGCCCCACAGTGCTACCGAAGTCAGCTGGGGATGACGGATGATCCGCTTGATATTGCTGTTGGCTCTGGCTGAAATAAAGAGGAACAGGGCGGGATACATCAGGACCTGCGCCGCGAGATAACCCCATTCCGGCGGGCTATAGACTATCGCAACGCTGCTGGACCGCCAGCCGATAACGATCAGGATCAGCGCGGCCAGGATGATGAGCGCGAAAATCCCCCGATAGGGATTTCGGCCGATTTTGCCGATCACGGTTTGATGGGCGCCGGGACAGGCGGCGGGAAACAGATGCGCCAGACCGAATAACAGAATGCCGCAAATCAGGAGGATGCTCATGGAATTTCTCCCTTTGGTTTATTTTGTTGGTTTATTTTGTTGGTTTATTTTGTCGGTTTATTTTGCCGGTTTATTTTTCAGCTCTATTTCTCGGCCGCTATCTTCAGCTTTTCCAGCCCCCGGTCGAACATCCCCGGCACCATATATTCGACCAACACGCTGATATAAGGGCCGATGATCGGGGTTTCCACGGCGCCGTCCATCCGCCAGGTCACCGTGATCCTGTCGGGGTCATTCGGATCTTCCTGATGATAGGTGATTTTCGCCTCGGATTTATCCATTTCCCCCGGCTTGCCGAAAAAAAGATCATAGGCGATGCCGTTCTCCTCCGAGGCGGCGGTGAAGGTCAGGGCGCCGGGATCATCTCTTTCGCTGGTCCATTTTTGATGGGCGCCAACGCCTGATGTCACTTCGCCCAGATCCACTTTGATCGTCGGATCCATTTCAAGCCACGGCGCCCATTTCGGCCATTGGGTGAGGTCATTGACCAGCGCGTGAATTTCCCCCCGCGAAGCGTTGATGGTGATTTGCCGCTCGATATGATAGCTGTTACCGAGAAACAGGCCGAAAAGAATAAATATCGCAATCAGCCCGCCGACGATCTGCAGTGATTTTTTCATGATCTTTCCCCTGTTTTATGCTTTATGGGGTAAAGTATGGCCCTAAATCGGAAATAAGTAAAGGATGCCTGTCGCGGCAAAAAATAAGGGAGCCCGGGGCAGGCTCCCTGATCAATTTCACCGTCTGCAATCGGATGATTTTATTTCAGGCCAAGCACGTCCTTGCCCTGGATAAAATTGATGTCGACCGGAATATTGGCGGTTTTCAATTTATTGAGATCCGCTTTCAGGGTTTCGCTCATCACGCCCCTGGTCCGGAGCAGCTCCATCGCGCGATCATAATCGCCGTCGCCCTGAATCGTCAGCAGCAGATTGCCCAGGCTGTCCATGGCCTGATTGAATTTATCCTGATGGACCACATAATATCCCTGTTCATTCTTGGAGAAAGCCCCGCGTTCGAGGAAATAGTTGAAGCGGACCATATTGGCCTTACCATGGGCCGAGGAGGCGCCAAAGCGGCTGGAGCGGAAAATGCTGGCGACGAAGGTGACATAATAATCCATCATCACGCCTTCGGTGATCTCGCCCTTTTCATAAAGGCTCTTGATCATATAAAGGCCGAGCAGGTCGGCCTTGCCCTCTTCAAAGGACGAGGCGGCGTCTTTCAGCGCCAGCCGCACCGGCCCCTTGCCGGTGAGGGTCTGCTTGATGCCGAGGCCATGGGACACCTCATGAAACATGGTGTTGGAGAAAAAGGCGTTGAAGGTGATATGCTTGCGCTGTTCCGGGGCGATCAGCACTTCTGAAATCGGCCGCAGAATCTTATCAAATTTGGCTCGCATGGCGTTTTTCAGCTGCAACCGGCGGGTGCCTTTTTTAAGCTGGACCTCCTCGTCATTGGGCAGGTTGATGGCGATGGTCTTGGAGCCGGCGTTGGAATGGCCGGCGTAATATATCACGTCGTAGGCGTTGAGGTCGGAATCGCTGCCCGGCGTTTCGGCTTTATAGGCGGCATCCACCGGCAGGCCCTTTTGCAACTCCGGCAGGACGGCGGTGAATTTCGCCAGTTTCTCGCTCCATACCGGATCCTTGACCAGGACATAGGCCTCATAGGCCGCGCGATAGCCAAAAAGCAGGTCCTCATAGGTTTCGATGGCGCCGTACACCAGCTCCACCGGGTTGCTTTTCATGTCCATCCAGGCGAAATCGCTGGCCTGATAGTCGTCGGTGGTGATCGCCTCGGCCCGCATCATCAGGTAATTGGCGAATTCCTTGTTGTCGGCCAACGCCGCCGCCTGGCGCAGCAGACCGGCGGCCCGGCCCAGCTCTTCCCGATAAATTTCACGGTAGGGGATCACGGTCAATTGTCCCTGATCATCACGGCGAATCACGAAATAAAGACCGATCTTGTCTGGGTGGTCAAAGGCTTCAAATTCTTCCCGGGTCATGTCCGCGGGATAGAGATTGGCCCCCAGAGGTTTTTCCCCGAAGCCGGTCAGAAAGGGCTTGTCGCCGTCCAGCCGGTCCCAGGGGCCGTAGTTTTTCTCAACAAATCCGCGGGCTTCCTCATCGGTCACCGTGGCGAAAAGCGCCGCCTTGTCGCCGTAAGCCTGCTTCCAGTAAAGGTCGTCCATGATTTTAGAGGCATCGATCAACAGGCTGATCATTTTTTTCTGATTAGCGCTCAGGTGGCCGAGGTCGGCAGTCAGCGTATAATCGGTATAGATGGCGGCGCGTTTGCGGGCCGCTTCGGAAACCCACGGCGAGGCCGCCTTAGCGGTTTCAGCGGCCGTATTCTGCTCGGCCGGCTTGTCACAGCCGGAAAGCGCCATAAGTGCGGCTGCCGATGCGGTTGTTAAAAAAAATCTGAGTGTTTTTGTCATCCTCTATCCCCGGATTGATGGTTTTTGATTTTAAAGCGGGAGTTTGGCAGAAATCACGCCACAGATCAAAGGGATAATTGACGGACGGGGTTTAAGGCTTGATGCGCCGATCTTTTGCCCCGAGGAAAGGCAGGGCCAGCAGCCACAAGATATTGAGATACCTGGGGCCCCGGCAATCGTCAAGGCCGATCGCCATATGTTGATGGTCAACGGAATTTACCGGAGTGAAGCTGCGACCCAGATAATTCCAGTAGGGAAAGACAATACTGTAATTGCTGTTGGTCTCGGCCGCGATGGCGGAATGATGAACCCGGTGCATGTTTGGCGTGACCACCAGGCAGCGGATGGCTTTTTCGAGCTTTGCCGGCAGCCTGATATTGCCGTGGACAAAGAAGTTGACGCTCACGGTCAGTATTTCCAGAATGATGATGCCTAAAACCGGATACAGAAAGATAAGTTATTTCAATATATTAAGGAAAAGTTGCAGAATTTAACCTGTTAAGATTGTAAAATATTATGACAGTTCGGGCGCTCATTCCCGCCATTTTTTACACTTTTCATCGTCGGAGTCTTTGGCCTCGACCCAATGTTCGCCGTCGCCGCTTTGCTCCTTTTTCCAGAAGGGGGCCTTGGTTTTCAGCCAGTCCATGATGAATTCAGCCGCGGCGAAAGCCGCTTCCCGGTGGGCGGACAGGGTAACGACGAGGACGATCTGGTCGCCGGGGGCGAGCGGGCCGTAGCGGTGAATGACGGCGCCGCCGAGCAACGGCCAGCGGCTTTCCGCCGTGCGGCAGATCGCGGCAAGCTGCTTTTCCGCCATGCCGGGGAAATGTTCGAGCGTCATTTTATCGATGCTTTTATCGCCGTGGAAATCGCGCACCAGGCCGGTAAAGCTGACAATGGCGCCGAGATCAGTGCGCCCCCGCTTGAGGGCTTCGATTTCCGCCGCAATATCAAAATCCTGCTTTTGCACGGTAACTTTCATCTGTCAGCCTCCGGTCATCGGCGGGAAAAAGGCCACTTCATCGCTGTCGCTCACCGGGTGATCGAAATCCACATAGGCCTGGTTGACGGCGGTGCGCAGCAGCGCTTCATTGGCGAAGGCCGCCTGATAATTTTCCCCCTGACGCCGCAGGTGGTCGACCAGCTCGCCGACAGTGGTGACATCTTCCGGCAGGGAAATCCGGTCTGTGGCGTGACCGATATTTTCCCGGATCCGGGCGAAATAAAGTATATCCATTCTCTTACTCCGTCATATGGCGCATGCCGGCCTTGAGGTAATCATATCCGGTATAAAGGGTCAGCAGGGCGGCGGCCCACAAGCAGATATTGCCGATCAGGATGGACGGGATCATCTCCGGCGAGGCTTCGCCGACCAGCAGAAAGCCGAGGGCGAAAATCTGGATGGTGGTCTTCCATTTCGCCAGATAGGATACCGGGACGCTGACCTTCAGGTCGGCGAGGAATTCCCGCAGGCCCGATACGGCGAATTCCCGGCACAGGATAACGACAGCGGCGATAATCGCCGGGCCTTCGATACGCTTGAAGGCGACCATCATCAGCAGGGCCGCCGCAATCAGCAGCTTGTCGGCGATCGGGTCCATGAATTTGCCCAGGGCCGATGACATGTTGTATTTCCGCGCCAGATAGCCGTCGAAAAAATCCGTAATGCCGGCGATCGTGAAGATGGCGAAGCCGATCCAGTTCGCCTTGTCCCCGTCAAGATAGAAAGAGCCGACAATAAGCGGGATCATCAGAATACGGGAGAAGGTCAGTATATTGGCAAGATTAAACATATATGCTCTAACATTCTGAATGAGGAAAATTTATGCAACCTTTTATAGGTTATCCAGTGAGGCCTGCCAATAGGGAATTCGGCCCCGCGGCGGATAAATATCGGGTTTCAATCCGCATCATGGAAATGATCATAGATATTTTTGGCGAGGACGCGGCTGATCCCGGTAACCGTCTCGAGATCCTTCAGCGCCGCGCCCTCAACGGCCCTGGCCGATCCGAAATGGAGCAGCAGCGCCTTTTTGCGGCCAGGGCCGACGCCGGGCAGGCCGTCAAGAATCGATTTATGCATGGTTTTGGCCCGCCGCTGCCGGTGGCTGCCGATGGCGAAACGGTGCGCTTCGTCCCTGAGTCGCTGCAGAAAATAGAGCGTCGGGTCGTTGGGCGGCATCTTGAAGGGCGCCTTGCCCGGCAGATAGAAATCCTCGCGCCCGGCATTGCGGTCCGGTCCCTTGGCGATCGAGACGACGGCGATGTCCTCCAGCCCCAGATCCGCCAGAATCTGGGTCACGGCGGACAGTTGGCCCTTGCCGCCGTCAATCAGCAGCAGGTCGGGCCAGGTCGGGCTGGTCCGATCCGGATCTTCCTTGAGCTGGCGTTTGAAGCGGCGGGTCATCACCTCGCGCATCATGCCAAAATCATCGCCGGGGCTTATGTCCGGCGACTTGATGTTGAATTTGCGGTAGCTGCCCTTGTCCAGTCCCTCCGGGCCGGAAACGACCATGGCGCCGATGGCGCTGGCGCCGGAAATATGGCTGTTGTCATATATTTCGATCCGCTGCGGCGGGCCGTCCAGGTCGAATTTCTCGGCGACGCCCTCCAGCAGTTTTTTCTGGGATGATTTTTCCGCCAGCCGTCTTTCCAGCGCCTCGCGGGCGTTTTTCTCGACCATGCGGATCAGGTTGAATTTATCGCCCCGTTGGGGGAAGGAAATCCTCACCCGGCGGCCGGCCTTAACGCTCAAGGCCTCTTCCAGCAATGACCGCTGTGTGATGGGGCTGTTGAGCAGAAGCAGCCGCGGCGGCGGCTTGTTGTCGTAGAATTGCGATATGAAGGCCGGCAGAATGTCCTTGATACCCTGATCCTTGTGATGGCGCGGGAAATAGGCCTTGTTGCCCCAGTTCTGCCCGGCGCGGAAGAAAAAGACCTGAATGCAGCTCTGGCCGCCCTGCTGGTAGGCGGCGATGACGTCGGCTTCCTCGACATGGCCCTGATTGACGTCCTGCCGCGCCTGCACCGCCGCCAGCGCCTTGAGCCGGTCGCGGTAGATGGCGGCGGCCTCATAGGCCATGTCCCGGCTCGCCTGTTCCATCTTGGCGGTCAGGTCGTCTTTGATCGCCAGACTCTTTCCGTTCAGGAAATCATGGGCCGACTGCACCAGCTTCTGATAATCGGCCAAGGAGATTTTATCGACGCAGGGTCCGGCGCAGCGTTTGATCTGATAGAGCAGGCAGGGCCGGGTGCGGCTGTTATAGACGCTGTCGGAACAGGTGCGCAGCAGAAAGGCCTTCTGCAGGATATGCAGGCTTTGGTTGACCGCCCGCGCGGAAGCGAAGGGGCCGAAATAATAACCCTGCCGGTTTTTGGCGCCGCGGTGTTTCTTGACCTGGGGCGCCGGGTGGCTGGTATCAATCAGGATATAGGGAAAGGATTTGTCATCGCGCAGCAGGATATTATACAGCGGCTTTAAGCGCTTGATCATGTTGGCTTCAAGCAGCAGCGCCTCAACCTCCGTATGGGTCGTGACAAATTCCATGGAGCGGGTTTCGCGGATCATGCGGACGATCCGGTAGGGCTGACCGCTGATTTTGGTGTAATTGGCCACCCGGGTCTTCAGGTTTTTCGCCTTGCCGACATAGAGGACGACATCCTTTGAATCCATCATGCGGTAAACCCCCGGCTTGCCGGGCAGGTTCTTCACATATTTTTTGATAATTTCGACGCCTTCGGTCACACTGACTTCCTGTTTTGAACTGCACAGCGACATCATGCGAAATATTGCAAATTTTCTCAATGATAATTCACCGGCGCCTTCGCCCAAAAGTAGATTGGAAAATAATTTCCGCCAGACTTAAAGGGTCAGTTAAAGGTCAAAAGCCCTTAGGAATCAACGGTTAATCATTCGCTGTCAGATTCGGCGGCGAAACTATCCCCGTTTTTTGTGGATAAGTTGGTGTATAACTTTTGTGGCGCTTCTGTTAAAGGGCAGGAACATTGGGGTTTTAGCTTATTGCCTAATAATTAGGCATAAATTACAAGTCGTTGAAATATATTGTAAAAATTAAAGTCAAGGGACTTGTCAAAAGATTTTTTTGCCGTCACGGGACCATCACAATTCTGACACATTCCGCCAATCGGAATCTGTGTACAAGTTGGGGGCGATAATTGGCTTAAATACTTAGAACGCAAGCGTTTCCAGCAGAAAATACGGCAATCAAACATAAGAAAAGTCGAATATTCCTTACTTGCGGAAACGTTCGATTTCAATGCCGACGCTGGTTGTGTTCTTGATCGCTTCGAGTTTTTCAACCCGCACCCGGGCGCAGGATACGCGGGGATCCTGAAGGCTCATTTCGGCGATATTTTCCGCCAGGGTTTCCACCAGGTGAACATGACCCGAGCTGACGATCGTTTCGATGGCGGTGGCGATCTTTTCATAGCAGACCACATTGTCGATATCGTCGTTCAGATGGCGGCTGTCCTCAAGGACCGAAAGGTCGACATTGACGCGTATTTTTTGCGGCGCGCTTTTTTCATGGTCATAGACGCCGATATAGCTGTCCAGTATCAGGTCGCGGATAAAGACATGGCGGACGGAGCGGGCGGCGTCGGCGAATTTCAGGGGGGCCAGGTTGCTTGCTTTCATGTCATCTATTCCGTTTTGACGGGAACCCCGCATTCACTTGCCGGGGCCGGCCATCCTCACACTGTAAAACCCTTAGTTAGTATGAATGGCTATTTTTGGCAAATATCTTTTTTAAAATCATCTGTTTTTCTGCCGCGCCCGGCGTCCCGTCAGATAAACAGATTTGCCTGATGGGCGAGGAAAAGCAGGTATGAAATATAAATAAGGGAGAAGCCCAGCCCCGTCTTGCGGCCAATTTTCATTTTCCCGATTGCGAAAGGAACGATCAGCAGCGACGTCGCCATGAGGATCGGGAAGTCGACCCGGAAAAACTGTTCCGGAATGGGGATCGGGGCGACCAGCGAGGTGATTCCCATGATCGCCAGAATATTGAACAGGTTGCTGCCGACAATATTGCCGATGGCGACATCGCCATGCTTATTGCGCGCCGCCATGACGGAAGTCACCAGTTCCGGCAGCGAGGTGCCGATAGCGATGATGGTCAGCCCGATAATCGCTTCCGAAATCCCCATGGTGCGGGCGATAACGGTGGCGCCGTCGACAAGAATATGGGCGCCGAACATCAATCCGCCGAGGCCCAGTACGGTCATGATGACAGCTTTGAAGACAGGGGTTTCCTTGTTCCCGTCGGAGGTTACATCGCTGAGGGCGCGTTCGGCGTAATCAATGTCATGTTTCAGGATGGCGATGTTCCTTCGACTGCGCCGGACCGAATAATAGAGGAAGATCACCAGCAGAAGAATCATGATCAGGCCCTGCCAGTAATGCAGCGGACCAAAGAAGGACAGAATGATGAACAATATGGTGGCGAACAGCATATAACCCAGGCTGTGGATGATTTCCCGGTCATCGCAGCTAAAGGGATAGAGCAGCGCCGGAATTCCCAGCACCAGCAGGACATTGGCGATATTGCTGCCGACGACATTGCCGAGAGCAATATCGGCGACCCCGGACAGGGCGGCGTCTATGCCGACCACCAGTTCAGGGGCGGATGTGCCGAAGGAAACCACGGTGATGCCGATGACCAGTTTGCTGACATGGAGGCGTTCCGCGATCGCCACCGCGCCTTCGACCAGCTTGTCGCCGGCGATAACCAGAAGGATCAATCCGCCAATTACTGAAAAATATTCCACCGTTATTCCTGTTTCCCGGATATTGTTATATTGCGGTCAATGTAGTGGATTGCGATCGATTTACAAGGGTCATTTCGTCCGCGGCCGCGATTTGTCCCACAACACGGTCAGGGGCTGTTGGGCAAGGCCGAGGGACAGGGGAAGCCCGGGTCCGGGGTCGCCATCAAGCTGGCACGCCGCCGGCCGGTCGACGCGAATCGTGAGCGATGTGGCGGGGATGATCCGGACCGAGCGATCAGACGGGATTTTATGGCGAAGCATTTTAACGGCGTAGCCAAGGGCCGCCCGCCGGCCATGCTTTGTCATCAGAATGACCTGAAACGCTTTACGATCCAGCCCCGCATCCGGCGCGCAGATATATTGACCGCCGTAATATTTGCTCCTGGTGATGATCACCGCGGCGGCCTGGTGATCCTTGCCGTCGATGGTGACATGATAGGTCGCATCGCGGCGGGTTAAAATCTGCTGGAGAAAAGCCAGGGCGTAGGCGACTTTTCCGAGGTGTTTTTTAAGCCTCAGGTTGACTCGCCTTACCGCTTCCGCGTCGGGACCCATGCTGGCCATCAGGGAAAAATAACGGTCCCCGGCGGTCCCCAGCCAGCATTTTTTCATCTCGCCATGCAATATGGTTTCGGCAATCACCTCCGCGCTTTCACGGGACAGCAGTTCCTTGGCCAGGACATTGGCCGTCCCGAGGGGAATGACGCCGAGGGGCAGGGGGGCGGGATAAAGACCGTTGATCACTTCATTGATTGTGCCGTCGCCGCCGGCGGCGCATATTCTGTCATAGGGGCCTTGACGGTGTTGCTGCGCCAGGTCCCGGGCGTGTCCGGCATATTCTGTCCGCTTGATGTCGACCTTGGCCCCCGCCGCGCGCAGGCAAGATACAACCCGGTCAAACAGGCGCGTCCGCGCGCGCCCCGCCGCGGGATTATATATCATCAGAATATGCTGTGATCGGCGTGTCATTCTTGCTTCCCGGCTGTCCTCCGCCATGTTATACAGGCAAAATTATATGGAGAAAATATTAACTTGGCGGAAAAGAGGTTAATGCTCAGTCGTTTTTTAATCTTTCTCGGGTGTTTACTGGCGGTCCAGCCTGCCGGTGCGGCGCCGTTCACGAAAGGCGATATTGTTTACCTGTGCCTGAAGCACCCCCTGCATCAGGCGTGGCCGGAAATCTTCGCCTATCAGGTCAGAATCCTTGAGGTTGGGCAAAAGCGGGTCAAGGTCCGGGTTGTTGACAATTTCCCTTCCGGCGGGCGGGTGAACGAGGAACAAACGCCGGTGATCGGCGACGTCATGAAAATCTCCAAACGGAAAATCCACACGAAAGATCAGGCCGGGGTCAGCCCCGGCCCGGGCTTTCACGGCAAGCCGCTGTGCAAAAATCTGATGTAGCGCGCGTTGGCGCAGGCGTTTTGTTCAGGGTTCCCTGATGTCGGCCAGCAGTTTCCGGGCGTCCTCAATTTCAGAAAATCCGGGATCTTCCTTCACCAGGCGTTTCAAGATCCGCTCGGCCTGTTGCCTGTCGCCGCTCTTGATCAGGGCCCGGGCCTTGCCCAGGGTGAATATGGAGCGGTTCTGGCGGTCGTCGCCGGGCAGCAGGGCCAGCGCCTGGTTGAAATGATCCAGGGCTTTTTCTGTCTGGCCCTGGGCCATCAGGACGCGGGCGAAGGTATCGACAACAGCGGCGACATTCGGCGCCATATCGAAAGCTTTCTGGGCATGCGCCAATGCCTTCTCCCCTTGATTTTCCGCCAAAAAGATGACGGCAAGATTGTTATGGGCGTGAATTTCGCTGTCCGGCGTCAAGCCTTCTTTCGCCGCCAGGATCTCCTGATATTTCATGCGGGCATTGGTCCGGTCATTTTGCCGCAGGTAAAGATCCGCCAGGAATTTTTTAACCTCCAGATTATCGGGATGCTGGTTCGCCCAGGTCTTGCTGATCCCGATGGCTTTTGCGGTCTGTTTGTCATTGGCCAGACTGCGGGCATAGAGCATGGCGACCGCGCCATTTTGGGGGTAGAGCCGGTGCAGAGGCTGCAGGATTTCCTGCGCCGCCCTGAATCTTCCGCGGTTCATTTCCATCGTCGCCTGCAGAATCTTTTTTTGCAATGTCTGCTCGGGGTTTGCCGGGTTGATGTCGCGGAGCATTTTTCCCGCAAGGTTGAATTTTGCGGTTGAAATATATAATTTCGCCAACTCATACTGATTGTCATAGTCATTGGGGCTCAGGCGGTCGATTTTTTCCAGCGTCAACTGGTATTTGCGCTGATTCCCGGTCAATAAATAGCCATGCAGAAGATGGCGCAGGACGGCGATGTTATCGGCGTTGGTCAGGGCGACATTTTCAAAAATGGCGACGGCCCGCTCCGCCTGGCCGGTTCTTAAATAAGCCTTGCCCGAGGTGATCTGATAAGTCGCGGTCTTTCTTAGCGCGGCAGGCAATTTCGCCAGGACATTCAACGTGTCCTGGGGTTGGCCAAGCAGGGTATAATAATCGGCGAAAATCATTTTGCTGAAGGCCGGGGCCTTTTTGTCGGCCACGGCGTCGCCGACAATTTTTTGAATCTGATCAAATTTTTTCTGCTGGATGAGTTGTTCGAGCATTAATTTGCCGGCGCCGATGTTACTGGGATCAAGACGCAGGGCCGCCCCGGCAAGCTCCAGGGCCTTTTCCTCGTTGCCCTGCATTTTTTCAAAAATGGCGTAACGGGCGCGGGTTTCCGCAACATCAGGGGCAAGTTCAATCGCCTTGTCAAATTCCTGCCGGACCGCCGCAGGATTATTGAATGTGCTTTGCAGAACTGCGGACATCACCCAGGGTTTATAACTGTCGGGCGCGGCCTTTTTATAGCGCTCGATATAATCGGCGGCGCGGTCATATTGGCGGACCTGCATGGCTTTCGAGGCCAGGGTATAGAGGTTTTGTCCCGGCTCTTTTTCAGAATTTTCCTGCTGCAGCGCGCTTTCCAGATTTTTAAAGCCTTCATCATAATTGCTGCGGGAAATCTGCAGCAGCGCCATATTCAGCTTGTAGGATGAGGCGGCGGGCGCGCTTTCGGACAATTGTTTATAGGCTTTCAGGGCCGTATCCGTTCGGCCAATTCGCGCCGAGGCGACGGCGACGAGATTCAGCAGTTCGGCGTCTGTCTGGAGTTCGGTCGTTTGCCCGGCGTTTTTCAGCAGTTCGGCCGCCTGTTGATCCTCGCCAAGCTTCAGTTTCGTCGCGGCCAGAAGTTTGAGGGCGGCGATTGAGCCCGTCTTGTTATAAAAATGAGTGAGCTTTTGGTGGGCGTTCTCAAAGTCATTGAGGAAATATGAGCTTGCGCCGCTGATGATCATTATTTGGAGGTCGTCAGGCGATTTGGCCAGAACGGATTCGCTCAGTTCCTTGGCCTCTTCATATTGCTTCTCCATCAGGGCGACATTGGCCAGAAGGTGGCTGGCCCGCAGGTGGGCCGGATACTGCCGGACAACCGGCCCGATCCATTTGCGGGCCTCGGCGTACTCCTTGTTCAGGAAATAGGTATTGCCCAGTTCCAGCTTATATTGCGGATATTGCGGATATTTTTCGACCAGCCGGGCATAAATTTTCTGGGCCTGGTCAATTTCCCGTTTGCGGACCAGTAATTCGCCTTTAATGGCGAGGGTCTGCCGCTGGTTTTTGACGATTGAATCAGCCCTGTCCAGCCAGCCGATGGCGTCATCCAGCTCGCCCGCCATCGCGGCAAGCCATGCCTTGGCTGTCAGGACTTGCGTGCTCTCGGGATTTAAGCGATAGGCCTGTTCAATATAATCTTCCGCCCTGGCCATATTTTCGCCGAACAATGCCGGATTGGAGCGGTCGCGCAGGGCGATATAGGCCCGGCCGACGATTTCATAGACCAGGGCGTCTTTCGAACCGGCCTCAATCTCCTTTTCCAGGCGATCAATGACCTTGGCCGGATTTCTTTGATATAACCAGGCCTGGGCCATGTCATGTTTGAGGTAATCAGGATTATAGCCGAGGGATATGGCCTTGTCGAAGGCGATTTCCGCCGCCGCGCCATCTTCAAGATCAAGGAAGATCTTGCCCCGGAGAACCTGAAGATCAGGATTTTTCGGAAAATGGCGGATGCCGCTTCCCAGTTCAAACAACGCGCCCTGGCTGTCGCCGGCGGCATGGGCTTCGGTGGCGATATTGATATATTCCGCCTCCGTGCGCACGACTTCCTCACTGCAGGCGACCAGAAAAACACAGACTGCGGCCAAAGCAGTTTTTTGAAGGATTTTGGCGAATGCGCCCTTAAGCAATTCTCGCCGGAAGCCGGATATGGTCATTTTATGTCCCAATTATATATTTATTCCCGTAAAATACTTAAAGGCTTGTATTTTCGCCCTGTTTAGCCGGAAAATGTAAAGAAAGCGATAAGTTGAACTGCATTAGGACAGATTTTCCCCATAAATGCAAGGTGTCGGGATTTTTTACAATCACATTAAATAAAAATAATTGCTATATAACAAAGAGTTGGGCTTGTTTTGGCCGGAACCGCATCAGATGTTAAAAGCGATCCTGCAAAAATGTGTCGGAATTTTTTACATAATCGAAATATAAATGGTTTGTTTCCTGCCCCGCAGATGTTTAACTTATTAAAAAGCAAGTAATGTCAGCAGGTTATATTGGTTGGCACGGTGGTTGCATAGTAATGTAGCGAGGATTGAAACAGCATTCTCAGATGTTTTGAGAATAATGGTTTTAAAAATTTTTATCTAATCTACGAAGATGTTTTTCGGCTTTCTGAATTAGAATTAATACTGGAGATAAAAAATGAAAAAGAGTTTGATGACAGCGTTGTTCGCAGGGGCCGCGATTGCGGCAATGGGCGGCGCGTCTGTCCAGGCCGCTACACTCGACAGCGTCGCCGGTCCGATACTGTTTAAATTTACCGGGTTTGACGCCGCGCAGGTTGGCTACACGCGGGATTGTTCAGGCGCCACTGTTGCAGCAGGGGTTGCTGATTGTGACTTGGCGTCCGCGCCGACTCCCGCCGCGCCGGGCGCCAGCGGCACCGATGACACTTGGGGAATCACCCGGGTGAGCAGTATTGTTGACACAAGCGTGCCCTTGGGTCCCACCCTTTGGAATGACGGTGATGATGGTGATGTCCTGTTTACCTATTTTCATAGTTTTCAGGATTTCAAGGTCGCTGGCGTTGGTGGCGGTATAACTGAAATTTTCTCCACCGGCGGCACGGTTGATATTTACCGGGTCGATGGGGCGACCGTTGCCGGTCTTGACCTGACCGATCAGACAACGCTTGCCGCTGATCTCGTTCCTCTGGCGGGCAGCCTCTATCTGAGCCTTGACTTCAAGCCCGGTTGTGACCTGATTGAAACCCAGGCGACACTCTGCGGCGATTTCGATCTGACGACCCTGACCGGCAACTCAAGCGGCATCGCCCAGGCAACTGCTGGCGCGGCGCTGACAAAATACCCCAATGACTTCTTCTTTACCCAGGATGTAGAGGAATGCCCATCGGGCGCGGTTGGCTGTACGCCAAGCACTTCCTTCAACATCTTTGTAAGGGGGGGCGAAGCAAATACGGTCGCGCTGCCTGAGCCGGGCGCGCTGGGTCTCCTCGGCCTGGGTCTGGTCGGTCTGGGCCTCGCCGGTCGCCGGCGGAAAGCCTGATAAGACAAAAGACAGCCATAATCTGATATCATTAATATCAGCGGCTGGAGAGTTAAGAAAGGGACGGTGGTGATGCCGTCCCTTTTCTTTTCCACGCTTGAACAGTCTTCGCTGATCCATCGCCGGTCGATGGCTTGCCAAGGAATTGCCGGAAAAGCGCCCTTGTTACCCCCCCACCCTCTGCCTCATCCCTCTGCCGCTCTCTGCCACCCTCCGCCTCATCCCTCTGCCGCCCTTTCCTCATCCCCGGGCTTGACCCGGGGATCCAGACAAATTCTGGCGAACCCCTAATAACCGTATGATTATTAAAAAAATTCTGGATTCCCGATCGGGGTCGGGAATGAGGGTGGCGGGAACGTCGGGGAATGAGGGGAGAGTGCGGGAATGAAGGGCGAAACGGCCGCAATAAAAGGGAGCGGCTGCAATGAAGAAGAGCGGAAGCGGCGGAAATTGCCCCTTATAGATTTGCCGGTGCCCGGCGGCTGGCGGGCTACGCCAGGTAGCGGAATTTGCGCTCATAATCGATGGTTTTGCCGTAGGGGAACTGATCATAGTCCCACAGCCGGATCTCTCCGGTGGAAAACAGCAGGTGATCCCCGCTGAAAATGCCGGACAGGCTGACGGCGTCCGGCCGGATGCCGGGGCGAAGCTGGATATGAATTTGCGCCGGCTTGTCCTTTTCAATTCTAAAGGCGCCGGTGATCCGGTCGGCAAAGCCCATGTCCTGATAGAGGGCGTCCTTCACGGCGCCCATATGCAGGCCGCTGTCGTCGAGCCGGTCCCGGTCGCGTCCCCGGACACAGAGCAGGGGCAACTTCGGCAGGGCGGGGCAGGTCATGCCCTGGGCCTGAAAGGCGGTCCTGATGTCATCGCCGTTCAGCAGCCGCGCCTCATCCCCGGTCCGATAGCGAAACAGCGGAATCGGGCAATCGTCCTCCAGAATGCTGACCAGAAGCGCGCCGTAACCGTCCGGCCCGCGATCACAGGTTTCCAGATGAAAGGCCAACGGGTTATAAGCGAACAGCATCGGCAGCGGGTCGGCGTCACTGTGACAGCCGAACAGCTTGCTTTTCAGGGCGAGGGTCCGGTTGATCAGCCGCCTGAGGGCGATGGTTTCCGGCGTCTCGAAACAAAGGTTGAGGCCCAGTTCGCCAACCCCCATGGAAGAGCCGATAATGCCGGTTGCCGGATCGTCCGGGTCGATATGAAGCTGTCGGCCGACATAATTGCGGAAATTTTCGCCAAAACTTTCTTCGCCGATGATCAGGTTTTTATGTATTTTGCCCCAGTCGATGGACCATCCTTGCGCCGCATCCATCAATAGTTTCAAGAACAGCGGGTCACAAACGATGATCAACTGGTCGTAATAGGGCGAAAATTTACCGATCAGGGCCAACGCCATATCTTCGCGGACGCTGACTTCGGCCTGGGTGACGGTATTTGAGGGAAAACGCACCCCCATAGGCAGGCAATTGACGAGCAGGCTTTTCTTCCGGTCGATCTGAAATGCGCTTTCCAGGGCGAGGTCAATGAGGTCGGGGATTTTTTCCGTCTGCCGCCAGCTGCTCAGGCCAAAGGCGAAATTGCCGCTGTGGCCGGAACTGGTGAGGACGCTGCTCAGCTTGTCCAGAACCCCGGGGCGGCATAATTCATCGAGACTGAATTCATTGAAGGTATTTTCCTTGCTGAGGGTGAAATCGAGGGCGGAAAAGGCCTCCGGCGAGGTGACGGATTCGGGGTCGATTCGGTGGCTTTGCAGGATTTTTCGCAAGGCCGGGCTGCTGTTTCCGGATTTTCGGAAGGCGCGGAGCATTTTTTTTTCGCCAAGCGCCAGCAGCGCCTCGGGGCGTGCGTTTTCCAGCAGTTTCAACTGGAAACGGCGTTGCAGTTTTTTGAATATTCCGGGTGTTTTCACAGTAACCGCCTGATTAAATAATGTTCTTTGCCGCCAGTTGTATGAGGGAGCGCATTTTGCAAGCTTACACTACTCATTTTAATTTAAGAGACTATTAATACATATGGCCTATTTTTGGGGAAGAGAATTCTGGTCTTCGGGCGATTTGCGGGCTGAATTATTTAGAAATATATTTTTTTTGCTAAAGAGTAATATAAAATGAGCCACGTCGCCTCACGGGCACAAAAACATAATTATAGCGAAAGCGCACAATTGAACCCGGTTCAAAATATAACCCGAACGCGGGTTAAACAGCGATTCTGGGAGAGGGATGTTGCTTTCCCAAGCCATTTAGTTGAAGAAATGCAGGAACTCGAAAAACTCTATCAGTTGCGGTACGATGTTTATTGCTTGCAGAAGGGGTTCCTTGACCCAAAGGATTACCCGGATGAGCGCGAGTGCGATGCTTTTGACCAGCATTCCCTCCATTTCGGCGCCTTTGACGGGCAGGGCAATGCGCTCGGCGCCCTGCGGCTGGTGCGCAATTCAAGCCTGGGCTTTCCCATGCTGAATCATTGCCAAATAGATGTGCCGGACCATATCCTGGAAAAATCCGGCGAGATTTCCCGGCTGGCGGTCAGCAAGATGATCCGTAAAAGGGCGACGGACGGGGACTATGGCATGGCGACCAGCGACGGCGCCGCCGATGAAATTCCCCGCCTGCCGATCCGCGACAACCGGCGTAAACATCGGCCCGACATTGTGGTCGGGTTATATAAGACCCTGTATCAGGAATCAAAAAGGCATGGCATAACCCACTGGATTGCCGCCATGGAGCCCGGCCTTATGAAGCTGCTCAGGCGATTTTATTTCAATTTCGAGATCATCGGCCCCGAAGTGGACTATTATGGCCCGGTGCGTCCTTATATGGTTGCCCTGGACGCGGTGGAGGATCAGGTGTATAGAAGCTCAAAACCCTTCTATGCCTCCTTTGTCAAGGGCCTGCCGCCGGAACTGATCAGACATCCCGTATGATTTTTGCGCTTCTGTCATCGCTGAATGGCGTGAAATTTCAGATATGATAGTATTTCCTTAAGGTTCCTTCTTTAAAATTCTCAGTCATAAGATCAAAGGGGTGCGGAAGGCGCAATGCTCTCGGAAGCTGGAAAATCCAGTCTATTAATGCAGAATTGGTTAGATGCCCTCGACCGGCATGTGACCCTTTTCCTGCTGTTGCCGGTTTTGCTGTGCCTTCTTTTGGTCGGCGGCATCCTTTTCCTGCAGGAAAACAGCGACGGCCGCATTTTCTTTGATGAAAGCAGCGCCGAACGTCAGCGGCTTCTGGCGCTGGAGCAGCGGTTTGTCGCGCAAAACAGCCTGCTCATCCTGCTGTCCCAAAAAGACGGCGATTTATTCGATCCGGAATCGCTCAAGGCCATCGTCAGGGTGACCGAACAGGCCTGGCGACTGCCCCATGTGGTCCGGGTCAATTCACTGAGCAATTTTCAGCATATTGTGTCCGACGGCGATGAACTGATCATTGAAGACCTGTTTTCCGGCGACAGCCCCCTTGATGCGGCGGCCCTTGACAGGATAAAGGCATATGCCCTGTCGGAGCCGGATCTGGCGGGTAAAATTCTGTCGCCGGATGGCGGGACCACGGCGATCGCCCTGAATATCGTGGCCCCGAGGGGGGACAGCACGGCGATTGGCGACATTATGGCCGCCGTGGCGCGGCTGACGGCCGAGGTCAAGCAGGATTATCCCGGGCTTGACCTTCATGTTACCGGCGATGTCCCGCTCGATCATGCCTTTGGCGAGGCTTCCGGCCAGGATCTGCGCACTTTGTTTCCGGCATTTCTGCTGGTGATTTACCTGCTGTGTTATTTCTTTTTCAGAAGTTTTACGGTCGCCGGCATTATTCTGGTCATGATGATTCTGGTCGTCGGCGCGACCATGGGCGGCGCCGGCTATCTGGGCATTGACCTGACAACAGGCACCTCCGGGGTTCCGGTGATCCTGATCACCATCGCCCTGGCGGATTTTATTCATTTACTGGCGGCGACGCGCCGGGGCATTATCGCCGGACTGGCGGACCGGGCGGCGATCGAAAGGGCGGTTCAGGATAATTTCCTGCCGATTACCTTGACAAGCTTTACGACGTTCATCGGCTTTATCAGCCTGAATTTCAATGATGCGCCGCCCTTTCGCGATATGGGCAATCTGGTGGCCCTTGGCATTTTGATCAGTTATCTGATGACCTTCAGCTTTTTTCCCGCGTTGCTGTCCCGCTTTGACCTGGCCAGGTTATTGCCCGCCTCTGCGACCAAAATTGCGGTCAGCCCGTCTTTCATTGCGCGTTATTCATCTTTCCTGGTCCGGTGGCGCCGGGCGGTGGTGGTGAGCATGCTGTTGCTGTCGGTTGCGATTGGCGCCGGCATCGGTCGCATTGAACTGGACGATGATTGGGTCAAATATTTTGATCAGGATAATAAATTCCGCCAGGACACGGAATTCGCCGTGCAAAATCTGTCGGGGATCGACAGCGTGGAATATGTGCTGTCTGCCGGCGAGGGGGGCTATGTCACCGACGGCGATTTTCTGCACCGGCTGGATCAGTTTGAGGACTGGACGCGGGCGCAGCCGGAAATCGGCCAGGTCACGTCCATCGTATCGCTGTTTCGGAAAATGAATTTCCATATGAATGGCGGGCGGGCGGAATTCAACCATATTTCGGACAATAGCGAACTGAACGCCCAATATCTTCTGATGTATGAAATGTCGCTGCCGGTCGGGCTTGACCTGAATGACCGGATCGATATTGACAAACAGGCGACGCGGCTGACGGTGACCGGACGCGACCTGACCTCGCGCCAGATGCGGGACATGGACCGGAAGGTCAGCCGGAAACTGCGGGAGATGAATTTAATGGCGGCCGATGCGACGGGCAGCGGCATTCCGCTGATGTTCGCCAATCTTTCCGAACGAAACATCAAATCAATGCTGGCCGGTATCGTTTTTGCCCTTGGCCTGGTGTCGCTGGTGATTATTTTCGCCTTTCGGAGCTTTCGGCTGGGGCTGATCAGCTTTGCGGTAAATATTCTGCCGATTATATTGGGCTTTGGCGTCTGGGGATGGATATATCAGTATGTCGGCCTGTCATTGACGGTTGTCGCGGCCATCGCCTTTGGCATTGTGGTGGATGATTCCATTCACTTTATTACCAAATATACGAAATCGCGCGCCAAAGCGGCCGGGCGGGCAAAAGATGCGGTTGCGGCGACTTTCGGTGAAGTCGGCGGCGCGTTATTCATCACCACGGCGGTGTTGATCATGGGCTTTCTGATGCTGTCCTTTTCGACTTTTCAGCCGACCTGGGCGCTGGGTTTGATTGCCGCCATCATGATCCTGATCGCCCTGATTTATGATTTTCTGCTTTTGCCCGCGCTGTTGATTTTGCTCGGCTCAGGCGAAAGTGACGCATCATAAAACCAAAATAAGTATTTATTTCCCCTTATCTCTCCGCTAAGTTGTAGTAAAAGATGATGATCAAAATATATTTTCAATCAATATTAAGACCTTACTAAGGTTTTGGAAATGCTTTATTCATAAAATTTGCGTAAGGTCATCATTGATGAAGGGTGTCTTCCATCCTGTTGCGCGGGCTATCCCGCTTGTATTTGGAATTTATGGCGTTTGAGGGCTGCAACGATAAACAATGATTAGAATTTTCAAACATTACATTCCCAAATCACTCTTTATATTGGGGGTGGTGGAATGGTTGCTGCTGTTCGCCGCCATCTGGGGCGGGCTGAATTTCAGGTTTTTTCAAGCCGATCTGCCGCTGCCGGAATTCTCCTTTTATGCGATCGAGATCAGTTCATTCGTCTTCATCGTCTATATTGTCATGGTGGCGACGGGGCTTTATCAACTGGACGCCTGTCGTGACCTCAAGGTGACTGTCATTCGACTGATCACCAGCCTGGGATTGTCCTTTCTGGTGCTGTCCGTTCTGCTTTATATGTTTCCGGTCATTGACCTGTGGCGCAGTGTGATCGTTTATGCGCTGCTTCTGACCTTTACCGGCCTGCTGATCAGCCGTTATATCTTTATTCAGGTTGTGGACTTGAAGGGATTGAAGAGCAGGGTATTGGTGCTGGGCGCGGGGGACCGGGCGGCGATGGTCCGCAACAGCGGCATGGCCACCAGCGGTGAAGTGGAGTTCGTTGATTTTTTCCGGGTGAGCAAGAATGAAGAGACACTGAAAGACGCGGTGGATTTTGATGAAAAAAAATCCCTGACGGATTATGTCAAGGATAACGCCATACAGGAAATTGTCGTCGCCATTGAAGAACGCCGCGGCGCCCTGCCGTTTCATGATCTGCTGGATTGCAAGATGGAAGGCTGCCGCATTACGGAGGCGACGACTTTTATCGAGCGTCAGTCCGGCCGGGTCAGCCTGAAAAATGTCAGCCCGAGCTGGATGATCTTCTCCGACGGCTTTGGCGGGGCCGGTGAATCTGATCTGATCCTGAAAAGGATTTTCGATGTCAGCGCCAGTCTGGTCCTGTTGTTTTTCAGTCTGCCGATCCTGATCATCACCAGCATCCTGATCAAACTGACCAGCAAGGGACCGGTTTTTTACCGCCAGGAACGGGTGGGCCTGCATGACGCGCCGTTCAATGTGCTTAAATTTCGCAGCATGACCGTCGATGCCGAAGCGGATGGCGTGCCAAAGTGGGCGACGGAAAATGATGCGCGCGTCACCGCGGTCGGCCGGGTGATCCGGGCGACAAGAATTGATGAAATCCCGCAGATTTTCAATGTTCTGAGAGGACAGATGAGTTTTGTCGGCCCGCGGCCCGAACGGCCGTTCTTTGTCAGGCAGCTTGAGGATAAAATTCCCTTTTATGTGGAGCGTCACCGGGTCAAGCCGGGCATTACCGGCTGGGCCCAGTTGAATTATCCCTACGGCGCCTCGGAAGAAGATACAAGATGCAAGCTGGAATATGACCTCTATTACATTAAGAACTATTCATTGTTCCTTGATTTTCTTATACTCATTCAGACAGTGCGTGTTGTGCTTTGGCCGGACGGGGTGAGGTAAGTCTGACTCATGGATCAGGATTTTGGCGATATAGGGGTAATGACCTACATTCTTTCGGGGTTGGCGTATTCCGCGCTGGCGGTTTATCTGCTGATCAGACGGGATACGGATGACGACGGCGAAAAGCATGGCGAAAACCTGTGGCTGTCGGGGGTTGCCTTTATCAGCGCGATCTGGTCTTTCGCGACCAGCCTGTCCTTTCAGGGCAAGGGCGATGTGGTTCTTTATCTGTCGTTGCTGGAGACGCTGCGGGCGGCAGCCTGGATCATCTTTTTCGCATTGCTGCTGTCCCGGGTGTGGCGGTTTCAGGGCAATGAACAACTGGGCCGGCGCCTGATCACATTGCTCGGGATATTTCTGGGCGGCGTTCTGATTATGAATCTGCTGGATATTGTCTTTTTGCAGGGGCTTGTCGATTTCAGACTGCCTATACAGTATAATATCTATAGCAAGCTGGTGATCTGCATCATCATATTTCTGCTGGTTGAAAATCTTTACCGCAATTCCGCCGTCGAGGGGCGATGGGGCGTCCGCTTGCTGCTGCTCGGGGTTGCGGCGCTTTATATCTATGATTTTCTGTTGTTCGCCGACACCCTGCTGTTCACCGCTATCGGGGAAACGCTCTTTGAATCCCGCGGCATGGTTAATTTTATCGTTGTGCCTATTCTGGCGCTGTCGGTGTCGCGAAACCCCAACTGGACATTGAATGTGAAAATGTCGCGCAAGGTCGCCTTTCACACCGTGACCCTGATTGGCACCGGCGCCTATCTGATCGGCATGTCGGCGGCGGGATATTTTCTGCAGAACTATGGCGGAAAATGGGGCAATATTCTGCAGGCGACCTTTATTCTGGCGGCCTTGCTGGGTCTGGTCGTCTTGATTACGTCGGGTAGATTCCGGGCGGTGACCCAGGTCCTTTTGACCAAGCATTTTTTTCAGTACCGCTATGATTACCGGGAAGAATGGCTGAAGTTCATCAATACCATTTCGGCGACCGGCGAGCATTACGGCCTGCGGGAACGGGTCATCAAATCGCTGGCGGATATTGTCGAAAGCCCCGGCGGCGCCTTGTGGCTGGCCGAACAGCCGGATGTCTACCAGTTGGCGGCCAAATGGAATTTTCCTTTTGAAATGGAGGATGAACTGCTGCCCGATGATCAGTTTATCAAATTCCTGGAGCGGAAGGAATGGGTTGTTGACCTGAGCGAGGAAATAGAGGACGGCAGGATTGCCCAGCATGGCGACCCGGTGCCGGCATGGCTTTTGGGCAATGCGCGCTTCTGGCTGATCCTGCCGTTGATCCACCTGGGCAAGCTGGTGGGCTTCATTGTCCTGTTGCAGCCCCGGGTTAAAAACACCCTGAACTGGGAAAGCACCGACCTGTTGAAAACCATTGGCCGGCAGGTCGCGAGTTACCTTGCCGAACAGATTTCCGAGAAGGCGCTGGCGGAATCGCGGGAATTTGAATCCTTTAATCGAAAATTTGCCTTTGTGGTCCATGATATTAAAAATCTGGCGAGCCAATTGTCGCTGATGGTCAAAAATGCGGAGAAACATGCCCATAATCCGGAATTTCAAAAGGATATGGTCTTAACGGTGCAGGATTCAGTGGCGAAAATGAACAATCTGCTGTCGCGCATCTCCATCGTGCAGGAGCCGGCAAGGGAAAAAAATGATCAAAGCCTCAACCTGAGCGAATTCATGTATCAGATTGTCGGCAAATATAAAAAACGCGGCATGGATATACAATATGAGGCCCAGGAAGGGTCTTTCGATGTCATGGCGGATGAGGAAAGCATTGAGACCATTTTCATGCATCTGTTTGAAAATGCCCGGGAGGCCTGCGCAGAGGACAGCCTGAAGCTTCAGGTGCAGTTATCCCGTGAAGGGGGGTTCGCCATTGTCAAGGTGGTTGATAACGGTCATGGTATGACCCAGGAGTTTATTCAGAATGAATTGTTCCGGCCCTTCCGGTCGACCAAGGAAAACGGTTATGGCATTGGCGCTTATGAAAGCCGGGAAATGATCAAGCGCCTTGGCGGTAAACTTGACGTCAAAAGCAAAGTGGCGGTGGGAACAACCATGAAGGTTTATCTGCGCGTGGCCGCGGAGCAGAGCGGCACTGTAATTTAGGGTAAAGGCGGTTAGAATGACGAATGAAAAAAGAAGCTTGCTGGTGGTTGAGGATGATCCGGGTCTTCAAAGGCAGTATAAATGGAACTTTGAAGATTATAACGTGATTATCGCCGGTGACCGGGAAGCGACGATAACGGCGCTTGAGGCGGAAAAGGCCGCCGTCGTGACCCTGGACCTTGGGCTGCCGCCTGATCCTGACGGGACATCGGAGGGGTTCGCGACCCTGGAAGCGATTTTAAAACAGGACCCGCATACAAAAGTCATCGTCGCCAGCGGCCACGGCGCCCATGAAAGCGCCCTGAAAGCGATCTCGATGGGGGCCTATGACTTTTATCAGAAACCCGTCGATCCGGATCAGATCGGCCTGATTGTGGAGCGCGCCTTCCATTTGTATGACCTGGAGGAGGAAAACCGCAAACTGGCCCAGAGCTATCAGTCATCGCGCCTCGAAGGGCTGATCACGGGGTGTCAGGAAATGTCAAAGGTCTGTGATATGGTGGAGCGGGTGGCGCCGGCCAATGTTTCGGTCCTTCTGCTCGGCGCGAGCGGCACGGGCAAGGAGCTTCTGGCGCGCGCCATTCACAATCTGAGCGACCGAAAAGGCGGTCGCTTTGTCGCCATTAACTGCGCAGCCATCCCGGAAAACCTTCTGGAGAGTGAATTGTTCGGTTATGAAAAAGGCGCTTTTACCGGGGCGATCAAGCAGACCATTGGCAAGATCGAACTGGCCGAGGGCGGGACGCTGTTCCTTGATGAGATTGGTGATTTACAGTTCGCGCTGCAGGTCAAGCTGCTGCGGTTTCTGCAGGAACGGGTGATTGAGCGAATTGGCGGTCGCAAGGAAATTCCGGTCGATGTGCGGGTGGTCTGCGCCACCCATCAGGATCTTGAAGCGGACATCGCCAACGGCGGGTTCCGCGAGGATCTTTTCTACCGGCTCAGTGAAATCATCATCAATATTCCGCCGCTTGTGGCGCGGGAAGGGGATTCAATCCTGCTGGCGCAGGCGTTCCTGACCAAATTCAATGCGGAAATGAAAAAACAGATCAAGGGCTTCAGCCAGGACGCGCTGGCGGCGATCGCCTCTTACCACTGGCCCGGCAATGTCCGCGAGCTGGAAAACCGGATTAAGCGTTCCGTCATCATGTGCAACGGCAAGAAAATCACCTCCGAAGATTTGGAGTTGAACATTGACGAGGATGAAGTCGAAGTGCTTAATCTTAAGGTTGTGCGGGAAAATGCCGACATCAAGGCGATCCACAAAGCCCTGGCCCAGGCCAGCGGCAATGTCAGTCGCGCGGCGAAAATCCTCGGGGTCAGCCGGCCAACCTTCTATGGTTTGGTCAAACAATATGGTATTGTCATATAAAAACATATATAAAACAATGAAAAGCCAGTTTTAAATCCACACGACAAATTTTACTAAGGCGAAGACAATGAAAAGCTTATCACTGATAACTATTGCGGTAATTTTAGGGGCCACTGCACCTGTTTATGCGGCTGTTGGTAATGATAAGAGTGCTTCATATGTGCGGGACGCGGAAAAACATCTGAAAAAAGGTGACGTCAAGGCGGCGATTATTCAATTGAAAAACGCTGTCGTCGCCGAACCGAAAAATGTGGCGAACCGGATTGCCCTGGCGGAATTATATCTGAAGACCGGCAATGCGCCCTCGGCGGAAAAGGAATTTCTCAAGGCCATTGACCTGGGGGCTGAAAAGTCAAAAGTCATTGTCAATCTGAGCAAGGCGCGCCTGATGCAGCGCCAATATCGAACCGTGCTCGACAGCCTTTCGGTCGATGATGTGAGCGCGGAAGAAGCGGGGGAAGTATATCTCATTCTCGGCAACGCCCATCAGGGGTTGAATGACCTGGACAAGGCGCTGGAATTTTATATCAAGGGCGAAGAGGCCAACGGCAAAGATGACCGGCTCGGCATCGCCATTGCGCAGATTTATTTCTATCAGAAGGAAATGGAGCCGGCGGAAGCCAAAATTGACGAGGCCCTGGCGATGAACCCCAAAAACATCAAGGGGCTTATTCTGAAAGGCGATGTGGTCAATTTGAAAAAGGGCCCGCAGGAGTCCCTGCAGTATTTCGAGCAGGCGCTTGAATATGAGCCGAATAATATTGCCGCCCTCTTTAAGGTGTCCAGCGTACTTTATGATCTCAAGCGCTCGGATGAGGCGCTTGAGAAGCTGGACCTTATCTACAAGATCGCGCCCAAGCATCCTTTGGCCAATTATCTGTCCGCAGTCATTTACGCGCAAAAGAATGATATGGACAAGGCGGAGGAATTCCTCAACGCCTCCGGCGCGGCGCTGGATAATTTTCCCGGCGCGCTGATGCTGCGCGGGGTGATGAATTATTACAAACAGAATTACGCCCAGGCCATTTATCATCTGAACCGGCTGGTGAAAAGCGCGCCGGAAAATGTCATGGCCCGGCGCTTGCTCGGGGCGTCGCTGCTACGTCAGAATGACGCCGAACAGGCGGTCAAGACCTTGACGCCGATCGTCGATGCGGGCAAGGCGGATTCCGTGGTCTATGCGCTTTTGGGCAGCGCTCACATGAAGCTGGGTAATTTTGAGGAAGGCACGGGATTTTACGAGGAAGCCGTTGAAAGCAAGCCGGAGGAAAGTAAGCTCAAAACCCAGCTGGCCCTCAGCAAGCTGGTGTCCGGCGACCCGGAAGCGGCCCAGGCCAATCTGGAGGAAATTCTTGAGAAGGACCCCAATTCCAAGCAGGCGGCGGTTTTCCTGACCCTGATTTCATTACGGGAGAAGAATTATGACCGTGCCCTTGAGAACGCCGATGTCCTGATCAGCCAGGCGGCTGACAATCCGGTGGGATATAATCTGAAAGGCGCCGCCTATGTCGGGCTGGAAAAACCGGATGAAGCCAGAAAGCAGTTTCTGAAAGCGCTGGAAGTGGCGCCGGCCTATCATTCCGCCTCGATGAATCTGGCCCGGCTTGAACTGAATGCGGATAATGAAGCCAAGGCGTTGAGCATCTACCGCAGCATCCTGAAGACGGATGAAAATCATACCGGCGCCTTGCTGGCCCTGGCCCGGCTCGACAAGAATAAAATGAAATTTGACGAGGCGGAAGACCTCTATGAACGGGCGATCGCCTCATCGCCGAATAATATCGGGGCGCGGGTTGAATTCTCGGAATTTTTCATCATTCAGCAGAAACTTGATCGCGCCAAGGCGGTGGCTCAGCAGATTATCCTTGATTTCCCGGATCATGGCGCCGGTTATGAGGCAGCGGGCAACATCGACAGCATGCGGGGCGATCATGCCTCGGCCATTGGCAATTTTGAACGGATGACGGCTATTCTCAGCGACAATGCCGGGGCCTACCAGTTATTGGGCCGGGCCTATGTGCGCAACGGCAATCCCGATGCGGCGCGCAAAACCTTCAAAAAGGCGTTGGCATATTCGGAGAACAATGTGTCGGCGCTGATGGAACTGGCCAGCCTGGAGTCAGCGCAGAAAGATTTCGATGCGGCGCATGGCTACATTGACCAGTTGAAGGGGCTTAATGCGAAGAATCCATCCAGCTATATCCTTGAAGGGCGCCTCTACACGCAGCAAAAGAAGTTCGATGAGGCGCTGGCAAGTTTTCAGAAAGCCGAGGAATTGGGCGCGGGCGGCAGCCGATACACCGTCGATCTTTCCCGGGTCTACCTGAATAACGGTCAGCCGCAAAAAGCCCGGGATATGATGCTGGCCTGGCTGGCGAAAAGCGAAAGAGACTTCGTCGTTCGTCACCTTCTGGCCAGCAGCTACCTGCAGGATAGCGATTATAAGAACGCCATCGACCAGTATAAGATTATCCTGGAGCAGGATAAGAAAAATCCCGTGGCGCTGAATAATATCGCCTGGCTTTACAGTCAGGTTGGTCAGGACAAGGAAGCCCTGGAAACGGCGGAAAAAGCCTTCAGCCTGTTCCCGAACGAACCGTCCTTCATGGATACCTACGCGTGGATTCTGGTTCAGCAGGGGCAAAATGACAAGGGTCTTGACCTGTTGCAGAAAGCCGTCTCAAAGGCCCCGAAAATGGCGGAAGTCCGCTATCATCTGGCGGTGGCGCTCCATAATGCGGGCCGCAAGGCGGTGGCCAAAAGGGAGCTGGAGACGGTGATTTCCAGCGGGGAGACTTTCCCCGGCATTGAAGATGCCCGCAAGCTGCTCAACGACCTGTCACAATAGGTCGGCCAGATCATAAAAAAACCGGCGGCGCCCTGAAGGGGGCCGCGCAACGGTCAAGACAATTTATGTGAGTATGTTTCTTGAACATTCTTTTCCTCAGCCACCGTTTTCCGTTTCCGCCGACCAGAGGGGATAAAATCAGATCCTTCAACATGGTGAAGCATCTGCATGAAACCGGTCACAAGGTGACCGTCGCTTCTCTGGCCCGTTCCCGGGCGGAAGCGGACGCCTGTCACGGTATCAGGGATTACTGCGATGATTATGTCCTTTGTCAGGTAAAAAATCCGGTTCAGGCGCTTCGCATGGGGGGGAGGTTGCTGACGTCAGAGCCGTCCTCTATGGGGTTTTTCTATTCGGCGAAATTGCAAAAAGAGGTCAATCGCCTGCTGACGGAGAAGGATTTTGACCTGATTGTCGTCTTTAGCTCGACTGCGGCGCAATATGTTTCCCGGGTGACGGACATCCCGAAATTGCTTGATTTCTGCGACATGGACAGTCAGAAATGGCTGGCCTTCGCCAAATTCAAGACATGGCCGCTCAGCATGGGCTATCAGATTGAAGGCCGCAAGCTGGAGCGGGCGGAAAAGGCGCTGTGCCGGCAGTTTGACCTTTGCACCTGCGCGACGGATTTTGAGGTCGATACCCTGGACGGCTACGGCGCCGGCGTCGCCAGCGGCGTCTTTCCAAACGGGGTGGATTTTGATTTTTTCACCCCCGGGGATCAAGCCTATGACCGGCGCAGCATCAGTTTTGTCGGCCGGATGGATTATTATCCCAATGAGGAATGCGTGCTGTCCTTCTGCGCCGATGTTTTGCCGGTGCTGCGGGAAAGATACCCGGATGTGACGTTCACCGTCATCGGGGCGGCGCCGCCGGCCAGCATCCGCGCCCTCGACCGGCAGCCGGGCGTGACGGTCACCGGCACCGTCGATGACATCCGGGATTATGTCCGGCGGTCGGCGGTGATGGTGACCCCGCTTGAAATCGCCCGCGGGACCCAGAACAAGATCCTCGAAGGCATGGCGATGGGCGTTCCCGTCATCAGCAGCCGGACCGCGGCGCGCGGCGTCGATGCGGTCGTCGGCGAACATATTCTGGCGGCGACGACGGCGGAAGAATATATCACGCAGATTTCGAGCCTTTTTGACGACGAGGCGAAACGGGACCGGCTGGCGCAAGCCGGGCGGCAGCGGGTGATCAGCCACCATAACTGGCCGCGGGCCATGGCGCTTTTTGATGAGGCCATTGAACGCTGCCTTGTCGAAGCGGGCCGGAAAAAATCCCAAAAATTCGAGCGACAGGAAGCGCCCAACTGATGCGAATTTTGCATGTATTTGATCATTCAATCCCCCTGCATAGCGGCTATACCTTTCGCAGCTATCAAATCCTGCGCGAGCAGCATGCGCTGGGCTATGACACGGTTCATGTCACCAGCATCAAGCACCTGAACCCGGAAAGCAAAATCGAGACGGTTGAGGATCTGCGGTTTTTCAGGACGACGGAATATAACCGGCTGTTCGCCAAAATTCCGGTCATCAACCAATATGAAGTCATCCGCAGTCTGAAAAAAAGACTGCGGCAGATATTGACCATCGAAAAGGTCGATGTGATTCAGGCCCATTCGCCGATGCTGAACGGCATGGCCGCCGTGGCGGTCGGCAAGGAATTCAATATTCCCGTTCTCTATGAAATCCGCGCCTTCTGGGAAGACGCCGCGGTAAGCCACGGCAGTTGCCGGGAAGGCGATCTGCGCTATCGCCTGACCCGGGACATGGAAACCCGGGTGGCGCGCGAGGCGGACGCGGTGACGGTGATCTGCAACGGCCTGAAGCAGGATCTGATTTCCCGCGGCATCCCGCCGGAAAAGATCACCCTGATCCCCAATGCGGTTGACATCGGCAAATTTTCCGGCCCCGCCGAACCGGACCCGGGGCTGAGAAGCCGGCTCGGCCTCGACGGGGCGATCACCCTGGGCTTTATCGGCTCATTCTATGATTATGAAGGGCTCGATATTCTGCTGGAAAGCCTGCCGGTGATCCTGAGAGAGGCGCCGAACGCGCGGCTTTTGCTGGTCGGCGGCGGCCCGGAGGAGGCAAGCCTGAAGGAACTGGCGAAATTGTTCGGCATTGAGGAAAAGGTGATGTTCACCGGCCGGGTGCCCCATGACAAGGTGCAGGACTATTACAATCAGGTGGATATTTTTGTCTATCCGCGCAAGAAAATGCGCCTCACCGATCTGGTCACGCCGTTGAAGCCCCTGGAGGCGATGGCCCAGCACAAACTGGTCGCGGCGTCCAATATCGGCGGCCATAACGAACTGATCGAAGACGGCAAAACCGGCGTCCTGTTCAAACCGGATAATTCACTCAATCTGGCGAAAACAATCATTGAACTGCTGCAAAATCGCGATCAGTGGCCGGCGATGACCGCCGCCGGGCGCCAATATGTTGAAGAGGTCCGTAACTGGAAGAACAGCGTTTCAAACTATCCTGCGATCTTTAACCAAATTATTAGGAAAGCGGAATAAGTCTTTATTCCATCACGCCCCAAACCCTGGCGTAAGCGCCGAACATGTGCTGCTGGTCAAAGGTTTCCCGAACATGTTTTTGATTAATCAGACCGATTTCCCGGCGTAAATTTTCATCGTCGACCAGCCGCGTCAGAACCTGGACAAAGGCGCTGTCGTTACCGGCTTCTACAATAAATTCCTTATTTTCCGGCGGCATCATGAATTTGACGTCGCCGACATCGAGCCCGGCAATCGGCAGGCCGGCCGCCAGCGCCTGATTGAGGGAGTTGGGCATCTGTTCCGTGTCGGAGGATATAGCGTAAAGATCGAGCCAGCCGAGGGCGCGCTCCGGATGCTCGATATGACCGGGCAGATATATCTGACCCTGCAGATTAAGCGCGCTGACCATCCGTTCCAGTTTCGGTCGTTCGTTTCCTTCACCCATGATGATCAGGCGAAGGTTACATGCCGGCCTGTTTTGGCGAACCTCATGGAAGGCGCGGATCAGCCGGGGCAGGTTTTTTTCCGGACGGAGCGGCGTCATGGCGCCAATGACAATATCGCCCGGTCTTTTGACAAAGCCCGGGATAATACCCTCCTGTGGCGCGGCGGCATATTTGGCGCAATCGACCCCGTTGGGAATATAGCGGATTTTCCGCTCGGGAATTTTCCAGTCTGTTCGGCTGATGTTGACCAGATTTTGCGACGGGACGATGATCGCCTCAATATTCCTGAGGGCGAGGCGGCGGAACCAGTTGCGCCGCCGGATGGTCGCCGTGGCCTCTTCCGGACCAAAGCCGCTTTCCAGGTGGAAATGGCGGCAGACCGGCCCGAAACAATTGGCGAGGGCCCATTCCGTCGATCCCCAGTTGTAGGTCAACAGCAGGTCGGGCTTCATTTTGCGCAGGACCGCGCGGTAATTGATAACCCGCTGCAGCAGGTTGCCGCTGTCCGCCGCGCCGATGTCGGTGATGGTGAAATCGACATTTTCAGTGAGTCGCGACCGGCAGTCATAGTCCCCGCCGGTCGCCAGCAGGCTATGGCGGGCCTTGGGGCCGAAATGATTCATCAGATAGGAAATTCGGATCGGCACCCCGCCATGGGCGAAGGAGGGGATCACATGGAAGATGTGAGGGGTATTGTCCCCTTTATTTCCCGCGGAGGGGGCGTCGGACGATTTTATCATTTTTTCAATCCGGGTTTCTATGTCAAAATCATTCAATGGGCTGGCATAATATGTGTAAGTTGCTAAAATAGCGTAAGCAAGGAAGCAAATTATTTTTATCTGCCTGTTCAGGGTTCCGGCAGGAAGAATAATTGCATTTTTATCTGGTTTTTTCTAATAAAAGTATCTTTCGTAAGAATAAGTTAGTCCTTTTCCGGTAAAGAGGGTTAAAATAATTTTATAAAGAGGGTACCCGTTGTGTCGAAAAATATAACATTTTTCATCCTGATGCTGACTGCAGCCATATTGACTTATATCCTGAATCCGTCGCTGGCGGCGGTGGTGGAGCTGGTGACTTCCGAACGCTTGCCGCGGGATTTTGTCCGGATGATGCGGCAAAGCGACCTTGTGGCGTTTGCCGGGGCCGCCGGGCTGTTCGGGGTTCTGTTCTTGCTGGTCTATCTGGTTTTTCCGGTGACTTATGTCTGGTATCATATCCGCTCCGCCCGCCGTATCGTCGGCGAATTGCCCCTGGCCCATAATCCGGCCAAGCGGACGGACAAGAAGAAATTTCTTGACCGGCTTCAGGGGCTCGGCTTTATTTACGAATTGGCGGAAAAATACAGCCCTTACCTCATTCAGGAGCCGGAACAGGAGGTCAAGGCGGAGGCGCTCAAATCGGTTCGAATCCTCAAAAAAGGCCCGGCCAGGAACAAGGAGGACAAGATTGTCATCGCGCCCGTCCGGGCGACGGCGCCGGCGGAGGTGATCTTTAACAGGGATAACCTGGTGCGGGCCAATCTGATCCTCGACTTTTTTACCGTATTTGCCCGGTTGCTGATCGGGGCCGGCGTTATTTTCCTCGGACTTTCCCTCGTCGATTATTCGCTGCTGCCGGAGCGGCAGAATATTGACCTCCTGACGGCGCTGCAGCCGGGTATGACGGCCTTGCTGATCTGCCTGATCGCCGGCCTGCTCGTTGCCGGGGGCAGCCGTTCGGCAATGATGATCCTGACGCAAAATGTCAAATCACTGGCCTTTGAAATCAACGTGTTGTTCCATCAGAATGACTGGCAGCAGGATATGGCCGCAATGGCGGAGAGCCTGAGCGGGGACGCGCTATTCGCGCAATTCAAAGGGGTGCTGCAGAAAAGCCTCGAACCGCCGATGGCGGAAATATCCAGTGCGGTGAAGGCTCTTGCGGTCGAGCAGGAGAAAAAGCTGGATGGCCTCTTGTCAAATACACTGGCTTATTTCACCAGGGATATTGAACAAAGATCGGCCGCCGAGGCGAAAGCGCTCAATGAGGCGCTGAAAAGCGCCGCCGATACGGCGGATCAGATGCAGAAGCAGTTTTCGGAAGCCAATACGCTGTTTAGCAAGCAGATGACGAAACAATCGACCGCCATCGCCAGGCATCTGACGGATATGCAAAAGGCGCTGGACAGCGGTGAAAAAAAGAACCGGAAAGAGATGGACAAAATGATTTCATCCCTGGTCGATGAGGTCGAGGCGGCTTACAAAAATTTCGGTGGTTTTGTCGAGAGCAATCTGAAAAGCCTTGAGACGAAACAGGCGGCGCTCGACACGGCGGTCAGCGACAGGGAAAGCATTCTGAAGGACCTGCATTCGTCGGCGAAGGATCTGGGGACGATTTCAAACGCCTCCGCCCGGTTGCTGGAAAAATTCAATGCGCTGGCCTCTGAAATGGATGTCGTTCTGACACGGATTCAGGAAAGCGGCATTCACGGGGCGAATGGCGATGCCGAAAAGCGCGACAAATTGAAACTGGCCCTGCTGAACCTGAAAAAAGCAACCAGCGACAAAACCCGCGAACTGCCGGATATGTAAATGAGGCGCCGGCGATCGCCGGATTTTCCGGGAAATCCGGTATGGTCAGAGAAATTTACCCAGAACGTCACGGTAGTTGCGGCTGACCTGCAATTCGGCGCCGCTTTCCAGGGTAATCTGGTATTTGCCGCCGCTTGTCGGCTGGAGCTCCCTGACCTGGGTGATATTGACGATTGTCGAACGGTGGACCCGCTGGAACATTTCCGGGTCAAGGCGCTTCGCCATATTTTTCATCGTTTCCCGGAGAATATGGGTTTTGCCGCCGGCATGGAGACACATATAATCCCCCGCCGCGTCAATCCACTCAATGGTTGAAACATCGACCCGGGTGATCTGGCCGCGGTCCTTGATATTGAGGTGGGTTTCATAATGATTTTCGTTGAGCAGTTCCTGGGAATTGATGATTTGCGACAGTTCAAGGGTCGGCGAATTATCCAGTGAGCGAATCAGGTCAATCAGTTTGGCGTTCTGTTCAATGGTGATCCGCTCCTGTATCTGTTCGCGGACCTTGACAATGGTGTCCTTCAGTCGGTCGTCTTCGATGGGTTTCAGAAGATAATCCAGGGCATGGGAGTCAAAGGCCCTGATGGCGTATTGGTCAAAGGCCGTGGCGAAGACGATCAGGGGCATTTCCTCCTTCGCCAGCGCCCTGACCACGGCGAAACCGTCAAAACCGGGCATCTGAATATCGAGAAAAACCAGCGCCGGGCGTTCGGCGCGGATTTTCTTTATTGCCTCCCGGCCGTTGGAGCAGGTGCCGATGATTTCAATGTCTTCATATTCCTGAAGCCGAAGCTCCAGCCCGCGCAGGGCCAGGGGCTCATCATCAATTAAAAGCGTTCTGATTTTTTTTACTGTCATTGGGCGACCTCCGCATAAGGCGCGTTGGCATATTCGCAAGGCAGGGTGATTTCTATGGTGACCCCTTCGGCGTCCTGGCTGCTTAAGGCGAATGTGCTTTGGTTGGGATATAGTTTCCTGAGCCGTTCCTTGGTGTTGGCGATGCCGACGCCACTGGAATTCTGGCTCTCCAGTTTGGTCTTGGTCTTGTTTTTGGCAATCCCCGGGCCATTGTCCTTCAGGGTGATTTTCAGCAGGTCGTCCTCAATCCGGGCGGAAATGGTGATGGTGCCGCCCTTTTCCTGCGGTGAAATGGCGTATTTGATCGAGTTTTCGACCAGGGGCTGAAGCAGCAGGCCCGGAATCAGCGCCATCCTCGCCTTGTCCGTGACGTCGATTACGATATTCAGTCTGTCCTGAAAGCGGACCCGTTCGATGTCAAGATAGAGGGACAGGGCGTATAGTTCTTCTTCCAATGTGGTTTTCTGCAACGGCTGACTGACCAGGCTGAACCGCAGGAAGGCGCTGAGCTTGGTCAGCATGCTGTTGGCTTCCTTGACCTGTTTGTCGAGCACCAGGGTCGAGATGGCGTTCAGGGTATTGAACAGGAAATGAGGATTCAACTGATAGCGCAGCATTTGCAGTTGCGCCTGATGGGCCTGGGCGGCGGCCTCAAGATACATTTCCTTCTGCTGCTGCAACTGGAAATGAAAATTGATGACAAAATAAAGCCCGGTCCAGGCCATCAGGACAAAGGTGTCATAAAGGGTGCGATAGAAGAAGCCCAGCCCCTTCATGGTCCAGTCCGGATCGTAGAGCTGATTCATCGACCAGACCTCGACAAAGGAAAACAGCATGGAGCCGATGACAATGCAGATGGTGATGGCGATCAGCATGACCACGGATGACAGGTTGGACTGGCGTAAATGCTGATAGATATGGCGCAGGCCGATCGTGATCCAGAAGCCGCCGATGACGCCCATCATCACCGCATAGATGAATTCGGGCTTCTCACCCAGGGCGTAGGCGTTCAGGGTCCGGGCGGCGCAATAGGCGATCCAGCCCAGAATCTGCAGGCTCCAGAATAATTGTTCCTTATGCGCGATCAGGTTTTTAAGTTTTCTATCCAACACACACCTTTTCAGACCTATTGAGCAGGAAGTATTTCAACGTCCTGATCCGGCCGCAAAGTCTCGCCACCCCGTATGACAACCCGGTCTCCTTCCGACAGGCGACCCGTGACTTCTATTTGTTTTGCGCTGACGACTCCCGAGCGGACATTGACGCGCACGGCTTTGCCATCGTCGGCTATTTTGTATATATAACTTTGTCCGGCCCGGATAATCAAGGCGTCTCTTGGCACAGCGAGAACTTTCTGGGCCAGGGCGCGGGGTAGGCTGAGCCGCACGGCGCTGCCGATTACCCAGTTATTCTGTGGATTTCTGACCCGGATTTCAACCATACGGCTGATATTATCGCCAACCGGAATGATCGTGCGGATCGGGGTCGAGACAAGCTGATCGCCGTTGGAGACGGTAATTTCCATGCCGTCCTTCAGGCTGGGCAAAAGGCTTAGCGGGGCCTGGGCGCTGATTTCGGTATTCTGGGTATCGACAAAGCGGACAACGGGCGCGCCGGCCTGGACAAATTCGCCGATTGAAATGAAGCGTTCGACGACCCAGCCCGCCGCCGGCGTCCGGATAACAGACTTATCCAGCAGATATTCAATCCGGTCCCGCCGGGCCCGGGCCTGGGCCAGTTCCTGCTCGAGGACGGCCTTTTGGGAGATGGCCTCCTCATGGCGGCTTTCCGGAATGCTCTGCGTGTTGAGCAGTTTGGACAGGCGTCTGACGTCTTTCGTGCGAAAATCCAGTTGCGCCATGATTCTCTTGATGTCGGCTTCGCTGTTGATCAGGTCAAGCTGCAACAGCCGGTCATTCAGCCGGGCGACGGCCTCGCCCTTCTGCACGCGGGCGCCCACTTCGGCGACCCAGTCCACCGTGGCCGAAGTTTCCGCCGCCAGCCGCGAATTCTGCAGGCTGACGACCGTTCCCGGAACCTCCAGGGTCGGCGCCATCATGGTCAGGACCGCCCGGGCGACCCGAACCTTTGTTTTGGGTTGCTGTGGCGCATCCTGGGCCTCGGCGGGAGCGGAAAAAAGCGCTACAGCCAGCAGCGGGAGAAGCAATCCCGGGATCATTTCATTCCGGTTTCTTAACTTTAGAATGTTCATTCGCCAATTCCTACAAATCTGTCCTTTGCCGGACGAAGCTTATTTTCGTTATTGATGACCAGCTTGGGGCTTGCAATGCTTTGGCCAAGTTGCAGCAGGCTGGGCAACAGGATCAGGGTGAAGATGGTGCTGACCGTCATGCCGCCGACGATGCAGGCGGCCAGACCGCGGTAGATGGCGCTGCCCTCGCCGGGGAATATCAAAAGCGGCAGCATGCCGAAGATGCTGGTCAGCGTACTCATGAAGATCGGCCGCAGGCGCAGATCTAGGGCCTGTTTCACCGCCTGCTGGCGGTCCAGTCCTTCTCTTTCCCCTTGACGGGTCTGCATCACCAGGAGGATGGCGTTATTGACCACCAGTCCCAGAAGAATGATGAAGCCGATCATGGTCAGCAGGTCCAGGGACTGTTCTGTGATCAGGCCCAGCAGGCGGATGGCGGCAATACCGCCAACGCCGGCCAGCGGGATGCTGATGACAACCAGAAGAGAATCTTTCAGGGATTTGAACAGCGCCGCGAGAATCAGGAACAGCAGCCCGAAGGCCAGCAGGAAATTGGTCCCCAGGCTGCTGATGGCGTTTTTCAGGCCATCGGCGCTGCCGCCATAGGTGATGCTGCCGTCTTCGCCAAGTTCGGCGAGGATTTGCGGTTCAACATCGCGGCGGATGATTTCCAGCGCCTCCTGCAGCGGCATGCCGGGCGGCGGGGAGACATTGACCGTCATCGTCCGGCGGCCGTTGACCCGCTTGATCTGCTGGGGCCCGACCGTCTGGGTGAGGGTCGCCAGTTCGCCAAGCTGGACGATGCCGCCATTGGGGGTCGCCAGCGGCAGGGCGGCGATTTCCTCAGGGCTGGTGTTTTCCGATGATTTCAGGATGATGTTCATCCGTTTCTCACCGTCAAAATATTCGCCGACAAACAGGCCGTTGCCCGTGGTCTGGACGATGCGGCCCAGTTGGTTGCGGGTCCAGCCGGCTTCCTGGATTCGCCGGTCATCGGGATGAATGGACAGCAGGGGCTGGGCCTGTTCCGGGCTTTGCTCGGGGTTGACCTGGGCAGCAGGCAGGGCAGTTGAGACAAGCTGTGTGGTCTTGCTCAATGCCCGTGCCAGTGCCGTCCCTACGGAGGATTGGAGATGGATGGCGATATTCGCGTTACCGCCAAAGTTGCCAAACAGATTGCCCTGGGAGGCGAAGGCCCTGACGTCAGGCAGGTCGGCGATAATTTCTTCCCGGACGATTCGCTCCAATTTCTTGACCTGTGACTGGTCCTTGGCCCGAATTCCCATGGTGCCGCCATTAAAGCCGGTAAAAGTGATCAGGTAATAGTTTTTCAGCGCCGGTTGTTTTTCACCGGTGACATAGGGCGCCATGCGCTTGACCAGAACCGGGGCGATTTCGTTGAGCAGGACTTCGGACGACATGCCGGCGGGAAAGCGGAAAAAGACATCAACCGCGTCCCGTTTCACCGGGGGCAGGTAATCCAGTTTTGGAATCATGACATAGGTTCCGAGCACCGATGCCGCGATCAGGCCGCCGATCCAGGCGAAACGCCGGCGCGAGCTGTTGGTCAACCGCAGGATGGCGCCGGAAATCCGCTTCCAGCGGCGCAGGTTCTTGTCCTTGGGCAGGCTGCCCTTCATAAAATATTTATTGGCCACCGGCAGGACGGTCACGGCGACGACCAGGCTGACGCTGACCGCGATGGCGATGGTCAGGGCCAGATCGGCAAAAAGCTGACCCTCCACATCCCTGAGCAGCATCACCGGCAGGAATATGGCGACCGTCGTGGTTGTCGAGGCCAGCAGCGCGCCCCAGACCTGGCGGGTGCCCATAAGGCAGGCTTCCTCGGGCTTTTTGCCGTCTTCCCGCAGGCGACAGATATTCTCCATGACGACGATCGCCGCGTCAAGAACCATGCCGGTGGCGAAGGCGAGACCGGCGAGGGAAATGACATTGACCGAACGGCCGGTGAGTTGCAGCACAATGAAGGTCGCCAGCAGGCAGATGGGGATTGTTGTCGCGATGATGAAGGTCGCCCGGCTCTGGCGTAAAAACCACCAGAGAATACCCACGGCGAACAAAACCCCGATGACAAGATTGCTCGACAACAGCCCGGTGGCGCGGGTGATGAATACCGAAGGATCGAAGGATTTCTGCAAAAACAGGTCATGTTCCTTCAGGAGGCCGGCATTAAGTTCATCGGCGAGGGCGTTGACCTTATGGATGGTTTCCAGGACATTGGCGCCATTTTCCCGAGTGATCTGAAGCGACAAGGCCGGGTTGCCGTTCTGGATGCCGATATCCGTCTGCTTGCCGCGCTGGACGGCGACTTCCGCCACGTCCCCCAGCCGGATCGGCGCGCTGTCCCGCCATTCCAGGACCAGATTTTTCAGGTCGTCCGGCGTATAGCGCCCCATGAAACGCAGCGTATAGCGGCGGCGGCCGTTTTCGATATAACCGCCGGACAAATCCCGGGCGCGGCCGACAATATTCGCCATGTCGGATATGTCAATGCCCAGCTCCGCCGCCCTGTAGGGATCAAAGGTGATCTGCAGTTCCTCTTCCGCCAGGTTGGTCTGGTTGTTAACCCGCGATACGCCGGGGATCGCCTCGAAAAGCGGGATGATCCGGTCCTTGGTGAAGGTCATATAGTCGTCTATATCGCGGGGATTGTCCGGCAGTTTTTGCAGGAAATAATAGATCAGCGTTTGATTGGCGTCCCCGCCGCCGCCACCGCCGCCGAGAAACAATACCGGTTTGTCCGCGTCAACGGGCAGGGGGCGCAGCCGGTTCAGGCGGCTGATGACGTCGAGCACGACCTGATCCATATCGGCTTCCATGGTGAATTGCAGGTTGATAAAGGCGCCGCCCTGATTTGAAAATACGCTCATCTCCTTGAGGCCGGCAATGCCCTGCAGCACTTCTTCCAAAGGCTCGGTGATCTCGGATTCGACTTCAAGCGGCGATGCCGAACGCCATGAGGTGAATATGCCGAGTTGCGGATATTCGATATCCGGAAACAACTGAACCGGCAGCCTGGAGATGCTGTATCCGCCGAATAGGAAAACAACTGCGACAATAACGGCAACTGCTGCGGGATTTTGCAGGCTTCTTTTCGTCCAGGTCATTTTTTATCCTGTCATATTAATATCTTCCACCATCACGGTAACAGGCAGCAAACCAAAAAAAAGCCGTTTGCGATGAAACGGCTTTTGAATCAGATGAAAAGAAAGAGGGGGTGTTATTTTACCATGCTGACAACATGAACATCCTGTTGCGGGTAGGGGATATTGATGCCTTTTTCATCGAGCTTCTCCTTGATGCCCTTGGTCAGGGCGGCTTTCAGGGGCCAGTAATCGCTTCTTTCCGTCCAGACGCGGACGACGATATTAACGGAACTGTTCGCCAGTTCTCCGACAAAAATTGCCGGTTCAGGCGTTTTGAAGCTGCGCTTGTCGGCTTCGATGACCTTGCCGATCTCCCGGATGGCGTCATCAATATTATCGTCATAGCCAATGCCGATCACAAGATCGACCCGCCGGGTCGCGTGGGCGGAGAAATTCTGTATGGCGGCGCCCCAGATCTGGCTGTTGGGCATGGTGATCTGCACATTGTCGCCGGTCGCGAGCTCCGTAACAAACAGGCCCAGATTCTTGACTGTGCCCGACTGGCCCGCGGCATTAATGAAATCCCCCAGTTTAAAGGGACGGAAAATCAGCAGCATGACGCCGGCGGCGACATTGCTCAGCGTGCCCTGCAAGGCCAGGCCAATGGCGAGCGACGCCGCGCCGAGAATGGTGACCAGGCTCGCGGTCTGGACGCCGAATTTTCCCAAAACGGCGATGATGGTGAATATCAGGATGATGTAGCGCACCGCAGACGATAGAAATGACGTCAGGGTCACATCCACTCTCGCGCTTTTGCCCAACACCCTGGTGATGGATTTTTTTGCCCAGCCGGCCAGAATCCAGCCAATGATCAATATCAGGATCGCCCCGATCACATTCATGCCGTATGCAGTGAGATAAGTGACGGCCAGATCCGTATATTCCTGTGCCTTGTTTTCCATGGTAACCCCTTGTTTATATGTAAATTAAGGTGATATATCAGGCCAATAGAATATCTGTAACCCTGGTAAATTGCAATTGATTAGCAGGTGAAATGAGTTGCTAAAAGGCTGTATACGCATACTGATTCAGAAGGAAGGGGCCTGATATGCATATGGATGGGTGGATGGATAGGATGCATATCAGGCCAGGGTATCGACGTAACGACACAAAGCAGCGCTATGGGGTGAATTCATCAGCAGAATGGGTGGGGCTGATTAATCCGGCTGCCTGTTATGAAGTCAGTAATCAACAGTATATATACCTTTTCTGTTCATGCAAGTGACAATCGTTATTAATTTAAAATTATTTTATCTGCCTTTGTTACGGCAAATTCACGCACAGGACTATTTTACTTATTTAACAAAAGATGTATAATTTAATCTGGATTTAGCCGTCCTGTTCGAGATGCGAAACACATTTATGTGATTTAGTGTGAATATGACGTGCGTATAAATAATGTTAAAAAATCAGACCTGACAATTATCATTACAAATATAGAGAGATTGAAATATGACAACTCCACTCAAGACTATCGGACTGGCCATGGCTGTATCGGCTGCCGGCATTTTTGCGGCAAGCGGTGTTGCGATGGCTGGTGAGGGGCAAGGTAAGGAAGCCAAGGTGCACTGCTACGGCGTCAACGCCTGTAAAGGTCAAAATGACTGCAAGGGGGAACATAACGCCTGCAAGGGTCAGGGCTCCTGCAAAGGCCAGGGTTTCCTGAAGATGTCAGCAGAAAAATGCGCCGAGGCTGGCGGTACGGTTAAAGATAAAAGCAAATAACCTTTCTGTTTCAGCTTTGCGATTTATAATACGGCAGCGTCTTTACTTTCAGATGCTGCCGTTTTTACAGGAAACTTGCCATGGCGGATAAAAAACGCCCTTTTCTGGGCTACGGCCTGGGATTGCGTCCCGCTCACTATGAAGCGATCCTGTCCAGCGATCCCGACATCGACTGGTTCGAGATCATTTCAGAAAATTACATGGTTGCCGGGGGCAAGCCGTTGTATTATCTCGACCGGATCCGGGAAAGATACCCGGTTGTCATGCATGGCGTGTCGCTGTCCATCGGCTCGACCGACCCTCTGAATCTTGCCTATCTCAAGGATCTGAAGGAACTGGCAGACCGGATTAATCCGGTCTGGCTGTCCGACCATATGTGCTGGACCGGCATGGGCGGGCGTAATCTTCATGATCTGATGCCGCTGCCTTATAATGAGGCGACGGCTCAACATGTCATTGATCGGGTGAAACAGGTTCAGGATATTCTGGAACGGCGGATATTGCTGGAAAATGCCTCCAGTTATCTGACCTTCAGGCATTCCGATATGGCTGAATGGGATTTTATGGCGGCGGTGGCCGAGGGCGCGGACTGTCTTTTGCTGCTGGACATAAATAATATTTATGTCAGCGGATTCAATCATAATTTCGATCCGCTGGATTATATGCGGCAAATGCCCCGGGACCGGGTCTGGCAGTTTCATCTGGCGGGACATGAGGATGACGGGGACGTGTTGATTGACACCCATGACCACCCGGTCCGGTCCGAAGTCTGGGATTTGTTTGAAAAGGCCTGTGAACTTTTCGGGCCGGTGTCCACTATGATCGAGCGGGACGATAATATTCCCGACCTGCCGGTTCTTCTGGAAGAAGTGGACCAGATGCGGCAAATCGGCGAACGGTTCTGGCGGAAAGGGCTGCGGAATGTCTGACCTGAAGCAGTTGCAGGCCCTGTTCCAGAACGCCGTAATGAAGGAGGAACGTGATTTTCTCAGCCATATTGAACCGGGCGGAAAAATAAGCCCCGAAAGGCGGCTTTATATCTATCAGCATGCTTACCGGGCGCGGCTCAGGGATGTCCTGGCGGAGGATTTTCCCGTGCTGCACGCCATGCTGGGGGATGAAGGGTTTCTAGGACTGTGCAACCGTTATATTGACGCCCATCCGTCCTCTCATCCGTCGCTGCGTTATTTCGGCCGGGAGCTGGAAAATTTCCTCGCCCGTGAAGCGCCCTATGACAGCCAGCCGGTGCTGGCGGAAATGGCGCGATTTGAATGGACGTTTCATGACGTTTTTGATGCCTGTGACGGGGCCTGTGTGACGGTGGAAAATGTCATGGAGCTGCCGGCGGCACTCTGGACAACCCTGCGTCTCGCATTTCATCCGTCGGTGCGCCTTGCCGCCTATGACTGGAATGTGGCCGCGGTCTGGGCGTCGGTCCAGGATGAGGCGGACCAGCCGGAGATCCCCGAACAGATGCCCGGAACAAGCCATATTCTTCAGTGGCGGCATGAGTTGAAGAGTTTTTACCGGACGGTGGACCGTGATGAAGCGGCGGTCTTGCGGATCGCCATGGGCCAGAAAGCCTTCCCCGAGATATGTCAGACACTGGCCGGTGAGCATGGCGATCAAGCGCCGGTGAGGGCGGCGGAACTGCTGAAAACCTGGGTGGTTGAGGGGTTGGTTGAGTCGCTGGATTATATGAAAATGCCCGGGTAATTCACGCCTGTTCACAAATTCTGTGATGATGAGTTACTTTCATGTGACTGGAAATTATGGAATTGTTGAGGCGTTCGGGCATGTTGGCCTGGATGAACAAATAACTTATTAGGAATCGAATTATGACGACGAATGTAAAAACAAAATCTGCTTTGGTGGCTTCTGCAATGGCGGCGGCCCTGACGATGGCGGCGGCGCCGGTGGCGCAAGCGCAGGACAAGGCCGTCGAAAAATGCTATGGCGTTGCCAAGGCGGGCCATAATGACTGCGCGACAGCCAACAGCTCCTGCGCCGGAACCTCTGCCAATGACGGGCAGAAGGATGCCTGGATTTATGTTCCAAAGGGAACCTGTGAGAAGATTGTCGGCGGCAGTCTTAAGTCCGGTAAATAGGTCTAAAAATGCCTTTCCCCCTCAAGGCGAACAGGGAGCCGATCCCGGCCGTTGCCGGAATCGGTCTCAAGCCCCAGCATTATCAGGAAATCCTCGACCGGAAGCCGTCCCTGGGATGGTTTGAGGTTCATACGGAAAACTACATGGGGGCCGGGGGGGCGCCGCATTTTTTCCTGGAACGGATCCGGCGGGATTATCCCCTGTCCATGCATGGCGTCGGATTATCCCTTGGCACGGCAGAGGGGCTGGACGCGGATCATCTGCGGCGGGTCAAAACGGCGGTTGAGCGGTACCAGCCGGCGCTGGTGTCCGAACATATTTCCTGGAGCGTGGCGAATGGCGTCTATCTGAATGATCTGGCGCCGTTGCCCTATACGGAACAAACCCTGAGATTGACCTGTGATCATATTAATAAGGTCCAGGATTTCCTCGGTCGGCAGATTCTGGTCGAAAATCCGTCTACCTATCTGCAGTATAAGTCAAATAACATGACGGAGCCAGATTTTCTCGCTGAAATATTGACGAGGACCGGCTGCGGCCTGTTGCTGGATGTCAATAATGTCTATGTCAGTTGTAAAAATCATGGCTGGGATTGCCGGGACTATATTTCCCGCCTGAAGGCGGAAACCATCGGTGAGATCCATCTGGCCGGCCATTCGGTCAAAACCTGGCGCGGCAAGGAAATCCGCATTGACGATCATGGGTCCAATGTCTCGAGCGATGTCTGGCAATTATATGATGAAACGCTGGCGCAGGTGGGGCCGAAACCAACCCTGATCGAGTGGGACACAAATGTTCCCTCCCTGTTGACCCTGGAGCAGGAAGCCGGTCGCGCCGGGATTTTTCTGGACGCTTACCGGGAAAAAATATTTCAGGATCAGGACTATGAAATCACTGCATGATCTTCAAAAGAATTTCACCCGGGCGCTGTTCGACGGGGAGGCGGCCTGTATCGCCGATGAGATCATCGCCGATGGCCTGACGCCGGAAGAACGCTTCAATATATACCGCAATAACACATTCATCACGTTGAGCCAGGCGCTGGCGCAGAATTACCCTGTCTTGTGCCGGCTGGTCGGCCAGGCCTTCTTTGATCAGATGGCCCGGGAATATGTCAGGACATACCCGCCGCAATCGCCTGTGCTGCTGTGTTACGGCGACCAGATGGCCGCTTTTCTGGCGGATTATCCCCCGCTCGCCGATATGGCGTATTTTTCCGATGTGGCGAAACTGGAGCAGTTTTGGGCCGAATCTTTCAACGGCCCGGACGGCCCGGCATTTGATCTCGACCGGTTGAACGGTCTGCCGCCGGACCGGTTCAACGACGTTATCTTCGCCTTGAGGAAAAACCTGTGGTTGATGACCAGCGAATATCCGGTGCTGGACATCTGGCTGGTCAATCAGGAAGGCGCGGCCCCGGTGCGGGAGATCAACCTTGATGGCGGCGGCTGTTATCTCGCCATTTATCGACAGGGACAGGACGTAGAGATCATGCAGCTTGACGCGGCGGGGTTTGCGTTCCTGGCTCTTTTACAGGCCGGACGGCCCGTCGGCGACGCCGTGACCCGGATTTTAACGCAATATCCCGACTTTGACCTGCAAGTGGCGCTGCAGAATATCTTGCAAAGCGGCATGATTGAGGACTTCGCGCTGGCCCCTGAACCTACTCTGGAGAATGAAAATGATTAAAAAAACACTAGATAAAACAATGCGTATGGTTGCCGTGGCGACCGGCGTCATGTCAAAAATCCCTGTGGGCGCCATTTCCCTGCTCGCCCGCCTGGTCATGGCATCCATCTTCTGGAAATCGGCGATGACCAAAATCGCCCTCAATGATGCGGGCGGGGGGGATTTCTCCCTGAGTCAGATATGGAACGTCATCAGTCTGGACTGGACGGTGATGGACAGCACCTATATGTTGTTTGAATATGAATATGATCTGCCGGTGCTGCCGGCGAACTGGGCGGCCCATATGGCCCTTTCCGCTGAAATCTTATTGCCGATTGCGCTGGTGCTGGGGCTTTTCACCCGCTTTGCGGCGCTGGCCATGCTGGGCATGACCCTGGTGATCCAGATATTCGTTTATCCCAACCTGTGGTCGGTTCATGGGTTATGGGCGGTCGCCTTGCTGCTGATCATGACCAAGGGCGCCGGCAGGCTGTCCCTGGATTATGTCCTGTGCCGGAAATGCCTGTAAGTTTCACCCGTCCTCGCCGTTGAAGGCCTTGAGCAGGCTTTCAAAGGGCAGGGTGACGCAGGTAAAGCGGTTTTTATGGTCTGTGACCGGCTGAAAGATACTGAGCGCCCGCCATTTTTCCGCCGGCCATGAATTTTCCGCCAGGCTTTTTTCCGCCAGCCCTTTCTGAAGACTGTCGTAAATGCCCTGCAGTGACTGTTGCGTTTCCCCGATGGCGCATGCGCCGAGAATCGAAGCGCTGGCCTGACACAACACGCAGGCCTTTGTTTCATGGGCGAATTCGGCAATCCTGTCCTGATCGAGGTTGAGGTAAACCGTGATCCTGTCGCCGCACAGCGGGTTATGGACCGTCAACCGATGGTCCGCATTTTCCAGAACGCCATGACCGATTGCGGTTGCGGCATGTTTCAAAATGGCTTTTTGGTATAACTGGTCAATCATGGCGCCTGCTTATGAAGGTTATTCCTCTGGTTGACTATTCCATTCTGAGCGGTCTGTCCAGACTGAATTAAATAATAAAACGACAGAATCCTACTTATTTTTTCGGTTTTGCTTGATTTATCAACCTTGGTAAATGTAAGACAGATGATATTCAAAATAGGGTGACGGTAACTCTTCAAGCGTTAAAGTTTTCAGGAAGGCAAAATATCAAATGGCACATTCGATAACATCAGGAATGGTGAAGAATTTTCTCGGGCATTCTCCTGACTGGTATAAACTGACAATTATCGGTTTTCTTATTTTAAATCCAATGATTTTGATTTCTCTTGGCGCCGAACATGGCAGTTATGTCGTCGGTTGGATTCTGGTCATTGAATTTATCTTTACCCTGGCCATGGCGCTGAAATGTTATCCGCTGCTCCCGGGCGGCTTGTTGGCCATTGAAGCGTTGTTTATGAATATGACGACGCCGGCGATGGTGAAGCATGAAATCCTGAACGGCCTGGAAGTGATTCTGCTTTTGATATTCATGGTGGCGGGCATCTATTTCATGCAGAAACTGCTGCTCTTTGTTTTCACCAAAGTGCTGCTTAATGTGAAATCAAAAACGACGTTGTCTTTCCTGTTCTGTCTGATTGCCGCGGTTTTATCCGCCTTCCTGGATGCGCTGACCGTGACCGCCGTCATCATCACGGTGGCTGTTGGATTCTATGCCATTTATCACAAGGCGGCTTCCGGCAAGCCGGCGGATCACAGCCATGATCATTCCGAGGATCATGAAGTCAGTGAATTGCATCGCGATGACCTGGACCAGTTCCGGGCCTTTCTGCGCAGTCTGATGATGCATGCCCTGGTCGGCACGGCGCTGGGCGGGGTCTGCACCTTGGTCGGCGAGCCGCAGAACCTGATTATTGGCGAAAGAGCCGGTTGGAATTTCATTGAATTCTTCCTGCGCATGGGGCCGGTGACGATTCCGGTTCTGATCTTTGGCCTGACCACATGTATTGTTTTGGAAAAAACGGGTTTGTTTGGTTATGGCGCGAAACTGCCGGAGAAGGTCCGCCAGATTCTGGTGGATTTTGACGAGGTGGAAAGCAGGAAACGGGACTTTAAAGACAAGGCCTCTCTGGTGGCGCAGGGTATTGTTGCGGTTTGGCTGGTCATCGGGCTGATGTTTCATCTGGCGCCGGTTGGCCTGATCGGCCTGTCGGTGATCGTTCTGCTGACGACCCTGACCGGCGTTTCGGAGGAGCATCAGATCGGCAAGGCCTTTGAGGAAGCCCTGCCCTTTACCGCATTGCTGGTGGTGTTTTTTGTCATCGTGGCCGTCATCGCCGATCAGGACCTGTTCGGCGGCGTGATCCGTTATGTTCTGTCCCTCGAAGGATCAGAGCAGATCGCCGGTTTCTATATCGCCAACGGCCTGTTGTCGGCCATCAGCGACAATGTCTTCGTCGGCACGGTCTATATCTCCGAGGTTCAGAAAGCTCTTGAGTCCGGCGCCATTGCCCGGGATGTTTTTGACCTGATGGCTGTGGCGATCAATACCGGGACCAATATCCCGTCCGTCGCGACGCCGAACGGACAGGCCGCCTTCCTGTTCCTGCTGACGTCGGCGATTGCGCCGCTGATCCGCCTGTCATATATGAGGATGGTCTTGATGGCGTTGCCCTATACCGTTATCATGTCACTGGTCGGCTTTATCGCGGTCGTGACGGTGTTGGAGCCTGCGACCAATATCATGTATGAGAACGGCATGATCCAGCATCATCTGGCTTATGAGGGCCCTCAGGACGTAAATAAAAAGCCGTCCCATTAATACAAAAAATGGCGGCCTGTGATACTGCACGGGAGGAGGGACGGTTTGCCGTCCCTCCTTTGCGTTTTGGGGGTCTTCAGTCGTTTCATGAAGTGAATGTCCGGCCGGTATTTTCAGCAGGAACAAAAATTTTCAGTTTTTCTGCTGACATCTTCACTAAAAGTTTATATGTTATATTTCAAACAACTAATGGTTTGTTTTTGATAATGCAACTTATAGGCATATAGACATAAAGTGAAAATGTAACTTTCTGGGATATTAGGGACGTTCCGTAGATATATTGACAATAAATCTATTCAGGCTCTCGTTTTTTTATAAGTCAGGAGAGTTGGCCACATGCTTTTTTTGTGTTAGTATGTTAGGCGCAGCGAATGTTTTCATTTCTTGTTTGGGGAGCGCTTGTTATGAAAAGTGAAGTAATATGAGGCCAAAGTTATCGGCGAATGTTGAAGAAGACCCGGATTTATCAGGGAAAGTTACGGGAGCTTCTGAGGGGAACAGTGGTATGAACTCGACAGAGAATACCGCTAATCACTTTGATGAAATTGACGGGTCGATTAAGTGGTTTGATTCTGTAAAAGGATATGGATTTATTTCACCCGCGGATGATGGGGGGGATATTCTTGTCCATTTTTCCATCTTGAAGGATATTGGCCGCCGGATGTTGCCGGAAGGCACGACGGTGAAATGTTTGTCGGCCGACCGGCCAAAGGGTCGTCAGGCTGTCAAAATACTTGAATTTGATCTGTCGACATCGGTGGGAAAAGACATGGAAGCCGTCCAGCAGGACGCCGTCTTTGATGACATTGACGAGTCTGAATTTGTCGAGGCGACGGTCAAATGGTTTAACCGGATCCGGGGCTATGGCTTTGTCAACCGCTGCGATGGCGGACAGGATGTTTTCGTTCACATGGAATTGCTGCGCAAATATGGCGTCGATCATTTAATTCCGGGTCAGATAGTGGCGGTGGCGGTTGATGATGGCGAACGGGGCCTTGTGGTCAAGGCGATCCGGATCTAAACCGGATATAGAGATTGCCTTGTTCAGCCTTCAAAAATAATATCAAAACCGGCGGCGCAACACACATGAAATCACTTTCCCTTGGCGTATTATATATTCTGCTGGCTGTTTTCTGCGGCAGCCTCGGACAGCACTCCGTCGCCTTTGCCGTCGAGGCGCCGGTGGCTTTTGAATCGTCGACGCTTTCCATCAGGACAGGCCATGAAAGCCATGCGTTCAGGGTTGAAATTGCCCGGACGGACCGGCAACGGGCGAGGGGCCTGATGTTCCGCCGCTCCCTGCCGCGGGAAAGCGGCATGCTGTTCCTGTTCGACAGCAGCCAGATGGTGACCATGTGGATGAAAAACACCTTCATTTCACTGGACATTATATTCATCAATGACAAGGGGGTGATCGTCCATATTGCAAAATCGACGGTTCCCCATTCGCTGGACTATATTCCGTCGAAGGCGCCTGTTGTTTCGGTGCTTGAAGTGAATGCCGGGATTGCGGAGCGGCTTGATATTCAGGTGGGGGACAGGGTTGAGCATGCTTTTTTCCGTTCGCGGGAGGCCGTTGAAAATATCGATTGAAGGGCCGAATTTGAAAAAAAGGGCCAAAAAAATGCAGATAGTCGATAAATGGACTTGCCCTTCCGAATGGCTTCTTGTATTAAGCCTGCACGCCTGATTTATTCCTTGTCGGGGAGTGGCGCAGCCTGGTAGCGCACCTGTTTTGGGTACAGGGGGTCGCAAGTTCGAATCTTGTCTCCCCGACCATTAAATCAGCATCAAAGAACCATCTGGCCGAGGCCGGGTGGTTTTTTTGTTTTTGACGGGGATTTCTTTTTGGCGGGGAGTGCTGCGGCCGGGTCTTTTTTCGCCTTGGCCTGATTTTTCACTTTCCCTTAAATGGACTTTGCGATACAAGACAACTCATTGTGATCTGAGAAATGTTAGGTGGAAATCATGACGGCCCGTATTTATTGCCCGACCAAGAATGCCATGCAATCCGGATTGAAAAAAACCCGGAACTGGGTTTTGGAATATTGCGCGAAAAAGAAGAAAACCCTGGACCCGCTGATGGGCTGGACCGGAACATCGGACATGACCGGTCAGGTCAAATTGAGTTTTTCTTCGAAAGAAGAGGCGATTTCCTACGCCAAACGGCAGAAGATTGATTTTGTGGTCACGGAGCCGAAGATCAGGAAAAGAAAAATTAAATCCTATGCTGACGTGTTCGCCTATCGCGGATAATCACATCAACAGGATCTAACACAGACAAGGCAATTATGGGCGCCCGTAGCTCAGCTGGATAGAGCAACGGACTTCTAATCCGTAGGTCGCAGGTTCGAATCCTGCCGGGCGCACCAATTCCGATCGGGTCCATTCCGGAGACATGGGTTACAGTTTATACCGGAGACATGGGTAACAGTTTTCCCCTGAAGGGGTTCTGTATTGGTTCCAGTCTACAGGTTTCTTCATCATAATATCCCAAGTCGTATTTCATAAAGCTCACCAGCCATATCCCATTGGTGACTTCCTTGACCCCGACCTTCTGTCCGGCGAAGACGGTGCTCAGGTTTACCTTCTTCTTTCTATAGCATATGCGGCCGCATTGTGTCACCGTCACGGTCTTGTCATGGAAAGGATAGTCCACATCCGGCAGGCCCTTATAAGGACGCGGTGACGACTGATGGACTTCTGACGGATATCGCATATCCAGGGCCTGATGCGGGCGCTCCCTGTTATAATAATCGACAAATTCATCAAATTTACCTTGTTGCTGGAGAAAATTCTCGCCCGCCGGTTGACAGGTTTCTTTTTTCAAGGTCAGATGCATACGCTCATGGCGTCCGTTCTGTTCCGGGTGTCCTGGCCTGATGCGCTCGATATTGATGCCCAAGCGCAGCCACCAGACGGAGAGCCGGCTGAGGCCAAACAGGGCGTTGGGGCTGGCGAAGGGCACGCCGTTATCTGTGCGAATGGCCTTGGTCAGGCCGAACTCCTTGAAGACACGTTCAAAAACCGAGAAGGCATAACATTCTTTGGTGGTCTGCAGGGCGTCCACGGCGAACAGATATCGACTGCTAGAGCAAAATCATATCAAATAGATTTATATCCTGCATGAGCGAAATAATTCCGGCATTCGTCTGGGGGAAATTCATCGAGCAGGTTGGCTATGGTCCTCCATAATCCCTCAATTGTTCGTTCAGAG